>Ga0247611_10000317_pt1 | contig 98881 bp, 157 predicted proteins | sample 177DNAGHGhighgp2_FD_192422 | JGI IMG/M metagenome (GOLD analysis project Ga0247611, IMG submission 192422) | Sheep rumen microbial communities from Palmerston North, Manawatu-Wanganui, New Zealand - 1770 DNA GHGhigh gp2 | ecosystem: Host-associated > Mammals > Digestive system > Stomach >... | reverse complement strand
CCTGAAAAATTCTCCGGGGGCATTTTTTATTGGACGCTTTTATAGGCGCTCAGGGGATTATCGAATGACACTTGATGGTCAGCCTGCTCATCTCCAGATCGGTCTTGCCAACCGCTCCTTTCAAAGGGTTTCATACAGTTCCTCTCTGACATATTTAACCTGCCTTGAGCGTCTCTAAAAGTGTCCAATAACTACAACAAAACTCACACAGAGAAGGGGTGAAGTTGGGTATGGCTCGCCAAAAGGCTATGCAAACCACCTCTGCCAGACCCAAAACTCGTCCAGCACTTTCTCCTGAGGCTCGAGAGAATCAACTCATAGCTATGGCTTATGACTTGGCTGAGGAGCGTCTGAGAAATGGTACGGCTACTTCGGCAGAGGTAGTCCATTTTTTACGCCTTGGTTCGACCAAAGAACGCAAAGAGCTTGAACTGCTCAGTAAGAAGATCGAACTTGATGGCGCAAAGACAGAAGCTCTCCAATCTGCCAAGCGGATCGAAGAGCTTTACAGTAATGCTATCAATGCATTTAAGGAGTATCGCGGCGATCGAAAGGATGAGAGCGATGAAGACTTTGACATATACTGAGTTGTCTTCGCTTCCGACCTTTGAAGAACGCTTTGAGTATCTCCGTTTAGATGGGAAAGTTGGTGAATCAACTTTTGGCTTCGACCGGTACTTAAACCAGAAGCTTTATCACGATGATAAAGACTGGAGGGCTGCTCGAAGGAAAGTCATCATTCGAGATAATGGCTGTGATCTCGGTTGCGAAGACCGACCGATCCCAAGTGGAGCTCGCATCATCGTTCACCATCTCAATCCCATCACTATAGATGATGTCAAGAATCGAAGTCCCAAACTATTCGATCCTGAGAATCTCATCTGTACCATGGACTCGACCCATAATGCTATTCACTATGGGGACGAGTCTTTACTCATTCCAACGGAGCCGACTGTTCGGTCTCCTCACGATACATGCCCTTGGAGGTAGATCAAAATGAATCCGTCGTTTGAAGACTATCTGATGCACCATGGAATCCTTGGTATGAAATGGGGTGTCAGACGCTACCAGAATCCTGATGGGACTCTGACTGCGGCTGGGAAACGACACAAGGCTCGCCTGGATGAGAAGTCTATGAAGAAAGATGTGAAGTGGGCTAAGAGGCATGAAAAGTCTATCATGAAGCAAGCCACAAAGCGAACTAAGTCTGATATGCGACAGTATGAAAAAGGCGAACTTCGTGCTCTGGCAAAAGCCACTAAAGCCGGCAAAGACAGCCGCACTTACATGAACGCCTATAATCGCAAGATGGCTGAGTTGATGAATACTTCTATGAAGGATGTCACAGCACCATCTGGTCGAGCTATTCGCTTCGTCGCAAAGCGTGGTGAATTGGGCGTTTACATGGCTGTGGCTGATCAAGGCTATAACATGGATAAGGTTCGTAATGGCGTTTATGCTTCTGGTCGTGTGGCCTACAAGCAGGATACTGTGAATCGTGGATGAGGTGAATCAAAATGGCTCAAATGGAGAGTATTCTCACATCTATTAAGAAAATGCTCGGAATTGAAGCAGATTACACTCACTTCGATCCCGAGCTTATCCTATTTATTAACTCTGCGTTTGGCATTTGCTTTCAGATCGGGGTCGGCCCTACAGACAAGCCTTTTGTGATTGAGGGAGCAGATGAAACCTGGGACGATTTCATTAATGGCGATCAGATCCAAACGGTCAAGACTTACATTTTTGAAAAAGTTAAGGTTGTTTTCGATCCTCCGCAGAGTTCAGCCGTTCTTAATGCATACAAAGAAGACATTAAGGAATTCGAATGGCGTGGCAATGTGGATGCCGAAACGCCATAAAGAGGTGGAATACTATGGAAGATTATCTGGCCCATTATGGGATTCTTGGTATGAAATGGGGCGTACGTCGCTTTCAGCCATATTCTGTGAGAGGCCGTAAAAGTGGAGAGGGCGGCAAAGAAGTCGGCGAGGCTAAGAAGAAAGCCAAAGGTCCGACTCATGACGAACTCGTCAAATCCACGAATGCCAAAGAGCTCTACAAGTATCGTGATCAGCTTTCCGATCGAGAGCTTCAGGATCGTCTGAATCGTCTGCGTAATGAGGATGCACTCAAGCAGATGGCTGGGGCGAAAAGGCAAGGTCAGACTGCCAGTCAGAAAATTCTCCAGAAAGTTGGAGAAAAGAGTGCCGAAGCCGTTGCAGTTGCCGTGGTTGGCGCGACTATTGGTAAGATGGCTAAGGATCCTGCTACTGCCATTGCTGGTGCTAAGAAGGCTGCGGCAGTGATCAAAGAGTATGGACCTGAAGTCGTAGATGTCCTGAAGGGCACCTGGGACTATATTCCGGATTAAAGAATCTTATCATCCACAAAGGTCTTGATTGCAGATTTTGCAACAATGCTGGATGAAACAAGATCGAATGCTCCGCCAACGCCAGCACCAAGAACGGGCACCATTTTTCCGAGGTTGATAACACCAGTCTCGCCCCATTTGGTAACAAATCGCACGCCAAGCTTATGGTTAATTGCACGAATTGTTTCAACGGGGATTTTTCCAATAAGGACTTTACCGCCTTTGACGGCAAAGTCAGCTCCTGCGGCACTTAAAGCATCCATAACGCTTGAACCGCAAAGACATGCATAACTGAGCATTTTCACTTCATCATGCGACGGATCATAACCGCCTAACACGGCAATGGCTGCAATCATTTGGAGCTCTACATACCAAACAGAGGTTATGTTAGCTGGGAGCGCTACTGGTAAAGTTATAATTCCACCGACGCTGGTGACTGTTCCTGAAAGCGTACATTTGGCTATTTGAGATTTAGCCAGTTTCTTTGCAGCAAGCTTTGGATCTTTGTACTTGTTCCGGTAATCTTCGGCAAGTTTCCAACACCCTCCTGCTCCAGAAACACCGCTGGTCGCTTTATCGTAAAGCCAATCCAGAGCTTTCATCAGTTTCTCTGGATTAAGTAATTGCTTTCGATCTTTCTTTTCATCCATATAGCATCACCTCATCCTAAGTTTACCATAACAATTGCACACATGCAATAGATTGGACAATTCAAAATGAGTTTATCAAACACTGCGGTCCCGAAGTATTACGGGCAATTTCGGGATGCAGTCATTCGTGGCGAGATCCCGGTTTGTCGAGAGATCTCCATGGAGATGAACCGTATTGATGACTTGATTGCAAACCCCGGCGTGTATTACGACGAGGATGCAGTCGAGGGGTTCATTCGATATTGTGAGAACGAACTGACCCTGACAGATGGATCTGACCTTCTGCTTCTTGATACGTTCAAGGTTTGGGCAGAACAGATCTTCGGCTGGTATTACTTTGTTACACGTTCGGTCTATGAGCCGAATCCGGATAACCATGGCGGCCGATATGTCAATAAGAGAATTAAACAACGCCTGATTAATAAGCAGTACCTCATTGTAGCCAGAGGTGCTGCTAAATCTATGTATGCCTCTTGTATCCAGTCATATTTCCTCAATATTGATGGGACTACGACTCATCAGGTTACGACTGCTCCTACAATGAAACAGTCTGAAGAGGTCTTATCTCCGATTCGAACTTCAATTGTTCGATCCCGTGGACCGCTGTTTAAGTTCTTAACGGAAGGTTCGCTCCAGAACACAACCGGATCGAAGGCTAACCGTGTCAAACTGGCTTCCACAAAGAAGGGCATTGAGAACTTCTTGACTGGCTCTTTGCTTGAGATTCGTCCTATGGCGATCGACAAGCTTCAGGGTCTGCGAGTGAAGTGTGCCACGATCGACGAATGGTTGTCCTGTGACATCCGAGAGGATCCTATTGGTGCTCTTGAACAGGGTGCAGCCAAAGGTGGTCTGGATGACTATGTGATTGTTGCTACCAGCTCTGAGGGTACTGTCCGAAACGCTGCTGGTGACACAATCAAAATGGAGCTTATGTCCATCCTTAAGGGTGAATACATAGCTCCGAATGTTTCGATCTGGTATTACAAGCTTGATGATATTAAAGAAGTTGCTCAGCCCGAGATGTGGCTGAAAGCAAATCCGAATCTTGGGCGAACTGTCACCTATGAGACTTATCAGCGTGATGTTGAGAGAGCCGAGAAGGTTCCCGCAGCACGGAACGATATTTTGGCCAAGCGGTTTAATCTCCCGATGGAGGGGTACACGTACTTCTTTACATATGAGGAGACTCTTCCGCATCGAAGAAGAGACTTCTGGTCTATGCCCTGTGCTCTTGGAGCAGACCTTTCACAGGGAGACGACTTCTGTGCCTTCACGTTCTTGTTCCCGTTGAAGAATGGAGGTTTCGGCGTAAAGGTTCGAAGCTATATTTCTTCGATCACACTGAATAAGTTGCCAGTTGCTATGCGAATCAAGTATAACGACTTCCTCAATGAAGGAAGTTTGATTGTGCTTGACTGCACGGTGCTGGACATGATGCAGGTCTACGATGATTTGGATCAGTATATTATCGAGACTGGTTATGATGTTCGATGTTTTGGCTTTGACCCGTACAATGCTAAAGAATTTGTCGAACGTTGGGAACGAGAGAACGGTCCATTTGGTATCGAGAAAGTCATTCAGGGCTCCAAGACCGAGTCAGTCCCTCTTGGCGAGTTAAAGACTTATGCCGAAGAGCGAATGCTGATCTTTGATCAGGAGCTCATGACCTTCACCATGGGTAACTGCATTACTCTGGAGGATACCAATGGTAACCGTAAATTGCTAAAGAAGCGTCGCCAAGACAAGATTGATAACGTGGCAGCCATGCTTGATGCCTATGTCGCATGGAAGGCTAACCGTGACGCTTTTGAATAATCACTTTTAAATGGGAGTAACCTATTATGAACTATTACGGTTACAACTTCACCTGTGAGAGCACTCTCCAGCATCACGGCATTAAAGGCCAAAAATGGGGTATCCGTCGTTATCAGAATGAGGACGGAACTTGGACGGCTGCTGGGAGAGAACGTTATGGAAATGAACGTTCTTTTAGTGGAAATGCTCGCCGAGCTCTTGCAAAGGTTTATGACATTAACGAGCGGTTTTATTCCAAACGTGGAAACTCTGCGATGGCTGAAGCGAACAGAAAAGTAAAAGAGCAAATGCTTGAGAAAGCTAAGGCTTCTGATGAGAAAAAAGCAAATAAACTTTTACGAAAAGATGAACAGCTTGAAAAAGAGTTTAATGAGTCCATGACTTCTCAGCAGGCTGAAATACGCTTGGCACGGATTATCAGACGCGACATTGAAGCCGGTCAGTCATCGGCCGAACGTATTTTTAAGAATCTCACTGGTGCAAATCAAGAATTAGCAAATGCCACATCTGCGGTTGTCAAGAGACAAATGCTCGAAAAGCAGCGAAAAGATATGCGGTCGAAAATGTCAACTGGCCAAAAAGTGATTGACACGTTGTATGGAAATTCTGAAAACCACGTTAAAATGTCATATTTAACTGGCGATTATAAGAAACTTCGATCTGCGTATGAATCGTCTAAGGGCGATGCTTTGACAGATGCCGCTAAACAAAAAGTAAAATCCGACCGTCGAATGGCCGAATACCAGCGTCAGCAGGAACTCGCTAAAATTTTGCGCGAGAACGAGAAGCACAATAATGCGGTGAATTAAACGCCACAAGAGGTGAAATTCAAAATGGAAATGTATGGCTATTCTTTCCAGCGCGAAGAGGATCTTATGCACCATGGTATCAAGGGTATGAAGTGGGGTGTAAGACGCTGGCAGAATGCTGATGGCACCTTCAATGAGGCTGGCAAAAAGCGTTATTTTAGCGAGGGATCTGGTGAAAACTATCATTCTGTTGGTGGAACAGCTCGGAGAGCACTCGCTAAAGTTTATGACGTTAATGAGCGTTACTATTCTAAGCATGGCAATCAAGCTATGGCATCGGCCAATAAAGCCGTAAAGGATAAGCTGCTGGCAAAAGCAGATGCTGCTGATAAAGCCAAAAAAGAGGCTACAGAATCTCGAAAAATTGCAAAGGTTGAGAAGACTGTTGGAAAATTTGAGTCAAAGCTTTCCAAGCAGAACGAATCAACGCTTGCTGGTAGAGAAAAGACCAGAGCTAAGCTCGAGAAAAAAGGAGCTTCAGAAAAACTGAAGGATTTCGACAAGGGTACACAGTATGTCAAAGCTGGCCAGACTCGAGTCAAGCAGGCTGTTGATACGTATAAGTCTATGCGAATCTCTGCCATCAAAGATTCTTCTGTCAAAAAGAGTTCCGCTTATAAGCAAGCTGTGAAAGAATTCAACAATATTTCTCGCAGTGGTATTCCTCTGAGTACATTGGCCTATGCCATGGAAGAAGCAGCAAAAGATGTGTAACTTCTAAGGAGGGCCGTGTATGCCCACAATGACTGAAAGGCTCCAGCATGCATGGAATGCCTTTAACAACAAAGATCCCACTCCTGTCCCGTCCGTAGACTTTTACTACGGCGGGTCTTCTTATAATCAGAGCAAACGCCATTCCTCTTATAGTAATGAGCGTTCAATCATCAATTCGATATTTAATCGTATTGCCGCAGATGTAGCATCTGTTGATATTCGAAATGTTCGACTTGATGATAAAGGCCGATTTAAGGAGATGATCGACTCTGGCTTGAATAACTGTCTCTCAGTTGAAGCTAATGTTGATCAGACAGGCCGTGCAATGATCCAAGATGCTGTCATGTCTATGTTTGACGAAGGTGTTGTGGCCATCGTTCCTGTAGATACGACCATCAATCCGCTTCTCTCCAATGGGTATGACATAAAGACTCTGCGGACAGGGAAGATCAAAGAATGGATGCCGAAGCATGTAAAGGTTGAACTCTATGATGAGAACACCGGCCGTCGAAGAGAAGTTGTTCTTCCCAAAAAGATGGTTGCCATTATAGAGAATCCATTCTACTCCATTATGAACGAGCCTAACTCGACTCTTCAGCGGCTCATCCGGAAACTCAATCTTTTGGATGCGGTTGATGAGCAGAGTAGTGCTGGGAAACTGGATTTGATTATTCAGCTTCCTTACGTTATTAAGACCGAAGCTCGTAAGCAGCAGGCTGAGAAACGACGCAAAGACATCGAGATGCAGCTTGCTGGTTCTAAGTATGGCATCGCTTATACTGATGGAACTGAGCGAATTACGCAGTTGAATCGACCGGTTGAAAACAATTTGATGAATCAAATCAAGTATCTGACTGAGACACTGATGGGCCAGTTGGGTATTACGAATGAGATTCTCAATGGTACAGCCAACGAAGAGACTATGCGTAATTACCAAAATCGAATCATCGCCGTTATCTGTACCGCTTTTGTGGAAGAGATGCGGCGAAAATTTTTAACCAAGGCTGCCCGAACTCAAGGGCAGTCTATTTCTTTCTTCCAGGATTACTTCAAGCTTATCCCTGTTTCAGCTCTTGCCGACATCGCTGATAAGTTCACCCGCAATGAAATCCTATCTTCCAATGAGGTAAGAAGCATTATTGGTATGAAACCCAGTGATGATCCCAAGGCCGATGAACTGCGAAATAAGAACTTGAATCAGTCGAAAGAGGCTGAAGTGAGTCCAGAGAATGAAATAAAGGAGACAAATCAAAATGGGACCTAAGTTTGACTTCAGCGGTTGGGCAACCAGAAATGATCTGCGTTGTTCCGATGGCCGCACCATCCGTAAGGATGCATTCAAAGATAACGACGGTCAGACCGTCCCTCTTGTTTGGCAGCATCGTCATGATGACCCGACCAACGTTCTCGGTCACGCTCTGCTCGAGAATCGTGATGAGGGTGTTTATGCCTACTGCTCTTTCAATGAGACGGACTGGGGCCAGTATGCCAAGGCGCTTGTGCAGCATGGTGATATTACCTCGCTGTCTATTTACGCCAATCAGCTTCAGCAGCGCGGTGGAGATGTTCTCCATGGCGCGATCAAGGAAGTAAGTCTTGTCCTGGCCGGGGCTAATCCTGGTGCCTATATCGACAATCCGGTTCTCTCCCATTCTGACGGTACTGATGAGCCGATTCTCGAAGAGGCCATGATCTTCTCCGGCGAGGAAGGACTTGAATTAAGTCATGCCGATTCTGAGGAAGAGCCGGAGGACAACAAGGAGAAAGATGACGTGAAGACTGAACAGAAGGAGAAGACCGTCAAAGATGTCTTTGATGAATTCACCGAAGAGCAGAAACAGGTTGTCTACTTCATGATCGGTCAGGCACTGGAGGAAGCCAATGGTAAGTCCACTGACACCGACGAAGAGAAGCCTATCCAGCACTCCGATGATGACGACACTGACGAGGGCAACGGCAAAGAGAAGACTGTTAAGCAGGTCTTCGATTCCCTGACTGAAGAGCAGAAGCAGGTCGTGTATTTCATGATCGGTCAGGCTCTTGAGGACGCCAAAACCAACAACAAAGAAACTGAGGTCGAGCATTCGGACCTCGAAGGAGACGATATTATGAAGCACAATGTGTTTGATGCCCAGACTGCCCCTGAGGGCGCTTTCCTCTCTCACGCTGATGAGATGCAGATCATCGCTGACGCTCGTGATTGCGGCAGCTTCAAGAAGGCTTTCGAGGCTTATGCCGCGGAGCATGAGCTGGCCCACGCCGACGACGATCCTACGCCCGTAGCTCCCAAGCCCGTGAGCGGCTTTGGTTCCTACATCGTTCCCCCCGCTACTGCGGCCAACATCGACCTGCTCTTCCCCGAGTTCCGCAATGTCCGTCCTGGTGCTCCCGAGATCGTCACCAATGACCGTGCATGGGTGAAGCAGGTTCTCGGTAAGATCCACAAGACCCCGTTCAGCCGTATCCGTACTCAGCAGGCCGACCTTCGTGACATTGAGGGCCTCCGTGCAAAGGGTGCGACCAAGGGCAAGGAGAAGGCTCTGGTTGATGGCTACAACGTCGCCAAGCGTGAGACCGCTCCGACGACCGTGTATGTCAAGTCCGCTCTGAACCGTGACGACGTTCTGGATATTCAGGACTTCGGTTACATCGACTACCAGTACGGTATTGACAAGATGCTGCTGGAGGGTGAGCTGGCCCGCGCTGTCCTGATCGGTGACGGTCGTGACGCTGCCGATGCTGATAAGATCGCTGAGGATAAGATCCGCCCGATCTGGACCGATGATGAGCTCTTCACCATCCACAAGGTCATCACTCTGGATGTCAATGCCAATGGTACCGGCACTGCTGCCAACTTCGGCAATGCATACCGCTATGCTGAGGCCGCTGAGGAAGCCATTCTCGATGCTATGATCGACTACCGTGGCTCCGGTGCTATGGACATGTTCTCCACTCAGGCATTCTACAACAAGCTCCTACTTGCGAAGGACCGCAACGGCCGCCGCATGTTCACTAACAAGACCGAGCTGAACGCCACCCTCGAGGTTCAGAATGTCTTCAACGTTCCCGAGTTCGCCAACAAGACCCGTACTGTGACCGTGAACGGCACGACCAAGACCTACCGTCTCCTGGCCATCCTGGGTAACCTGGCTGACTACTCCATGGGTGCCACCAAGGGCGGCGAGATCACCCACTTCGAGCAGTTCGACATCGACTTCAACCAGCACAAGAGCCTGATCGAGACTCGCGTGTCCGGTGCCACCACTCGCATCAAGAGCTTCATCGTTCTTGAGGAAGAGGTTGCCTGATCTTAGCTGATCAATTCAAAATGGGAGTAAGCTTGCATGGCAAATAAATTCTATGGCCCGATAGGCTATGGCATTCCCAAAGAGACCTCTCCTGGCGTGTGGACAGATGAGATCGTTGAGAGAAACTATAGTGGGGATGTGCTTAAAAACTACAAGACTTCCTCGCCGGGCGAAAGCACCAATGACAATATCAATGTCAACAATAGCCTTTCCATTATCTCTGATCCGTTTGCCATGCAACACTTCCATACAATTAAATACGTCCGATGGCTGGGTGCTGTTTGGAAAGTTTCCCAAGTGGATGCCACACAGTACCCACGCCTCATCTTGACGATAGGGGGTGTTTATAATGGCGAGACGGCTGCAACTCCATGAGGAGTTCTGCGAGATCTTGGAGTCCAGAAATGCTTATTTTCAGCCCCCGGCGTCAGTCCATCTAAACTATGACCCAAAAGGATGCATAGTTTACAAAATTGCCAAGCGTGATGCTATTCGAGCAGACGATATACGGTATATTGGCTTGACTGCTTATGATGTGACGTTCATTACCAGAGATCCAGATTCCGAAATTCCAGATCTCTTACTGGCGTCTTTTTCTCATATCGAGCACCAAAGAACCTATACGGCTGACAATCTTCATCACGACTTGTTCCGACTCTACTATTAACCTTTAACGGAGGTAACCGATATGAGTAAAATCGTATGGGATGCCGTTGGCGAGAGAAAGTATGAAACTGGTGTGAAGAAAGGCGTTGTCTATCCTCGCGTCGGTGCTGCATACCCCAAGGGTGTTGGCTGGAATGGTCTCACCTCTGTGGACATTTCTCCTGATGGCGGTGAATCCAACGATATTTGGGCCGATGATACCAAGTATCTGTCCCTGCGTTCGAAAGAGAACTGCAAGGCCACCATCAATGCCTATACCTACCCGGATGAGTTCGCTGAGTGCGATGGCTCTGCGTTTGTCATCCCCGGTGTGAAGGTTGGCCAGCAGGTCCGTAAGCCCTTCGGCTTCAGCTTTGTCAGCACCATCGGCAACGATACCGAGTTCGAGGACTACGGCTATATTCTGCATCTGATTTGGGGTGCTACGGCCGCTCCTTCTCAGAAGACCTACAACACCATTAACAATGATCCTGAGGCTACCGAGATGAGCTGGGAGCTGGATACGGTTCCTGTCGAAGTCGGTAAGATCAATGACGTTGAGTACAAGCCCTTTGCTCACATGGAGATTGACTCTACCAAGTTTGATACCACCGAGCTTAAGGCAAGACTGACCGCTCTGGAGGATATCCTTTATGGTAAGGATCCTACCACTGCTGGCGGTAACGACGGTGTTGATCCTCGTCTGCCTCTGCCCGCTGAAGTCATTTCGATTCTTAGCGGTACCACCAACCCGTAAGTCATGTGACTATGGAGCTGTATTCAGTTAGGCTGGCAGCTCCTTCTTCTATTTAAAATGAACTTTGAAAGGAGTATCCACTCATGTGGAAGGAGACTATTACCTATAAGGATTTCTACGGTGAAGAGCGCACCGAAGAGTTCCGTTTCCATCTGTCCAAAGCCGAGTGCGCTGAGAAGCAGATGAAGTATGCTGGCGGTGGCTACGCTGAGTTTCTGAAACGGATTGTTGACGCAAAGAAGCAGGAAACCGTGGTTGAGCTGTTCAAGCAGTTCATCCTGGACGCTTATGGTGAGATTTCTCCCGATGGCCGTCGCTTTATGAAGAGCCCTGAACTGAGTAAGGAATTCAGTGAGACTGAGGCTTTCTCGATCCTGTACATGAAGCTGGCCACTGACGATGAGTATGCGGCCAAGTTTGTCAACGGAGTTATTCCGCAGCCCGACAAGAAGTAAAGTGAGGAACCATCATGCTTCTATTAAACATTCCGGAGACCGAGCTCTACGACGAGGTTAGGAATGAGTTTACATTCGTAAAGAAGCAGACTTTGGTTCTGGAGCATTCCTTGCTGTCGCTTTCAAAATGGGAGTCAAAATGGCATAAGCCTTTTCTCTCCAAGAAGGAGAAGACTGACGAAGAGACTTTCGACTATATTCGCTGCATGATTGTGAACACAGTCGATGAAAACGTCTTGCGTTGTATCTCTCCGGCTATGATCGAACAAGTAAATGCGTATATTCAGGATTCCATGACTGCCACCACTGTTCCGATTGATAAGAGTAAGTCAAATCGAGAAATTGTTACGGCCGAACTTATCTACTATTGGATGGTGGCGTTACGAATTCCTTTTGAGTGCCAGAAGTGGCATCTAAACCGTCTTCTGACATTGATTGACGTTTGCAGTATCAAGAGTCAGCCTCCGAAGAAAATGAGCCAGAGAGCGCTTATGTCAAGAAATGCGTCTCTAAATGCTGCTCGAAGGAAGGCTCTACATTCTAAAGGATGAGCTGAGAAATGATCACGATCAAACATCATGGGAGTTTCAAACGAACAGAAGGCATGTTTAAACGCATGTCAAAGTTTGAAATTCGAAGCATTCTAAACAAATACGGTGATAAAGGGGTTGCTGCCTTAGCTGCCGCGACCCCTAAAGATACCGGACTAACGGCCAGTTCCTGGGAGTATCAAGTCTCCAAAACAGGGACTGGCTATTCTATTACTTGGAACAATACCAACGTCAACAATGGCGTGAACATTGCTTTGATTCTTCAATTGGGTCATGGCACTGGAACGGGTGGGTATGTCCAAGGAGTCGATTACATCAATCCTGCACTTGCTTCAATTTTTGAGCAGTTGGCAGACGAGGCTTGGCAAGAGGTGAGCAAAGTATGAGCCCTGTTATCGACCAAAGAGTCGTAGAAATGGGATTTGACAATGCACGATTTGAGAAAAATGTGCATACTTCCATCTCTACTCTCGATAAACTGAAAGCTGCTCTTAATTTGGATGGAGCAACCAAAGGCATTTCGAATGTTGAAAGCGCCTTTAACAAGCTGAATCTGGGGAATGTCTCCAGTGCTGTAGACAAAATTGCAGATAGGTTTTCCGCTATGGGTATCGTCGGTATGCGCGTACTGGAGAATCTTACTGACAAAGCCATGGAGCTCGGCAAAAGACTGATGGACTTTGCAGTTATGGAGCCGATGTCTGCTGGCTGGACTAAGTATGCTGATAAGACGACCGCTGTCCAGACTATTATGGCGGCCACACAGGACACATGGGAAGAGTCTGCCAGATCCCTTGGTTTTGTCGGTGACCAGATGGAGTTTGTCAATTCTCAGATGGACAAGCTGAACTGGTTTACGGATGAGACTTCTTATAACTTTGTCGATATGGTTTCTAACATCGGCAAATTTACCTCCAACCAGATTCCTTTGGAGCAAGCTGTTACCGCCATGCAGGGTATTGCAAACTGGGCGGCTGTCTCCGGTCAAAATGCCAGTTCTGCTTCTCGAGCAATGTATAACCTTGCACAGGCGATTGGTGTAGGTTCTGTCAAGCTGATGGACTGGCGTTCGATCGAAAATGCAAACATGGCAACCGCGGAATTCAAGCAGAAAGTTCTCGAGGTTGCCGTTGCTCAGGGTCAACTTAAGGAAGTATCTGAGGGTGTCTATCAGACGATGAAGGGCACAGAGGTCAACATTAAGAATTTCTCTCAGTCTCTCTCTGAAGGCTGGTTTACGTCTGATGTCCTGATCTCTACACTTGATCAGTATGGTGCGGTTACTGATGCTCTGTACAAATTCTCTGAGGCCAGTGGACTCACAGCAACTGAGATTCTTGAGCTGGTCGAAGCGAACAAAGCTGGAAAACTCAGTGAAGAAGAGTTGGCTAAAGTTTCAGAGACAACTGGTATGTCTCTCGAAGACCTTAAGACAGGCATCAGTGTATTAAGCTCTGAAGCTGCTGAATTTGGTATTAAGGTCTTTAAGGCAGCTCAGGAAGCCAAGACTTTTCAAGATGCTATTGATGCTACGAAGGATGCAGCTTCCACCACTTGGATGAAAATATATGAGAACATCTTCGGTGACTATGAGAAGGCTCGTCATATTTGGACCGGATTCGCCAACTTTCTGTATGATGAGCTGGTTGGACCACTTGAGAGACTTGTTGACATCAGTGAGATGCTTGGCAATCTTAATGCTGTAGAACGATTGGCTTCTTCATTTATGGATGTACTCACGTATATTCGTGGAGATGGTGAGGAAGTCCTTGGCATTCTCGGTAACATTCGAGCTGGTTTTGAGGAGATTTTCGAACCTTTAGATGATACAGAGATCTATGCAATGCTCGGTGGTGCTATCAGTGCTATCCGTGAGTTCTCTATGGGTCTCGAAGTTACTTCTGAGCAGGCTGAACGACTCCAGTCTATTGGCCGTTTACTTGGCAATGCGCTTGAGTATGTTATGAACTCTATGAAGAATCTCTGGAGTGCAACAGAGCCTTTGAGAGATGCTATCGGTGATATTGGCAGTAAGGTTCAAACTATTATCGACCGGTTCTTGCAGCTTCACAGCAGCTTTGATACCTCTGGAGTTTCCGGCAGTGTGTTGGCAAGTGTTTGCCAGACTCTTGCTGATGTTCTCGGGACTTTGTCTGATCACTTAGATTCCCCGACTGTGGCCGTCGAGAAATTGGTCACAGCTTTTCACGGACTTCAAAATATTCTGAGCTTCATCGGCAATACTTTCACAAATTTATTCAGTGCGATGAAACCTATTGGTGATGCGCTGATCAATGTTGGTGCTGCAATTGCTGAACTGGTCGTGGATGTGTTTGGTCTTGCATCCAATATGGATACGGCTGGCGCAAGTAGTGAGGCATTTTCTTCGATTTGTCAGGGCCTTGCTGATTTCATTAATCTTCTGGCCGATGCAATTCGTAAGGTTGACATTGATAGTTTGAAAGAAAAGTTTTCAAGCTTGTCGTCTATCATTCAGTCTGTTGACGGTTTCCTGAAGGGGTTTGTCGATGGCCTGAAGAATTTTGCAGAAACCATTAAGGGTGCTGTTGGTACGGCTGTCGATTGGGTGAAGGACAAATTCGCTACCTTGAAAGAGTCTTTCGATTTCGGCAAAATGTTCAAAGGCGGACTTGGCGTTGGGGTCTTGACTCTGATTGCTACCAAGATCGCCAGTGCTGTAAAGTTTATTAAAGAGCCATTAGAGTCTCTGGCTGATTTGAAAAAGAAAGTCGGCGGTGTTCTCGATGGCATAAAAAGTGCGCTGAGCACATTCCAGAAGAGCATCAAGGTTGACAGTATTAAGAAGATTGCTACAGCAATTCTTATGCTTGCCGGCGCTCTACTTATTCTCGGATTTGTTGATTATGATAATGCGATCATTGGTGTTGGCATTATCGGGACAGCGCTCGCTGCTCTTCTGATGAATCTCGAAGCCATTGGCAAAATGGACATGGGTAGTCTTCCTAAGATGGCCGGTGTTCTCCTTGCCCTTGCGGCGGCTCTGCTTCTTGTCGCTGTCGCCATGGGCGTTATGGCTGGAGCATTAGCCGCATTTGCTCTTGTTGCTAAAATGAAGAGTGCTTGGACGGGCTTTGCATTGATGATATCCACTTTAGCTGCTACAGTTCTAATATTAGCCGGAGCCGCTCATTATCTGGAAGGTATGGCTGGTGAGGTGTTAGCCGTCGCAGCATCCTTGGCTATCGTTGCAGCCGCAATGCTTTTACTTGCAGCAGCTTTAGCCGCATTTACTCTGGTTGCCAAAATGGATGGGGCTTTGCTCGGTTTTGCTGCAATGCTTGGCACAATAGCTGTTGCCCTTGGTGGTTTGATTGTTGCTGTGAAAGTGCTAAAAGAGCAAACGCCCATGATGCTTGCTGCTGCTGGAGCCTTGCTTATAGCAGCCGCGGCTATTATGGTTATGGCTGTTTCTCTCGGCGCGTTGATGGCAGTCATCAAATTAGTTGGTGAAACCGCAGCACTTGAGGCTCTTATTTCTTTAGGGGCATTACTTGTTGTGGTAACCGCAGCTTTACTGCTGTTAGCAAATGCTGGTCCCATGGTTCTGGCTGGTGCCGGTTCTTTACTCGTGGCCGCCGCTGCATTACTGGTATTAGCAGCCGCTGTTGGAGTTGCTGCTGTAGCAATGCTGATTTTAGGTCCGGCCCTGGCGAGCTTTGGTGCAGGCATCAAAGCATTTGTCGTCGATATCGGTCAGGCAATCAGTGGATTCTTCACCAGTATCGGTGAGATGCTGCCGACACTTGGAAATGGCATCAAAGAGCTGGTTGTCTCTATCGGAGAGGGGATCGGTGAAACTGTAGCAGCCCTTGGTTCAGGAATCGGTGAAGCAGTCTCTGCCTTGGGCACCGGAATTGGTGAGGCTGTTGCGGCACTTGGTACTGGCGTTGGCGAGTCTATTGCAGCCATCGGTACCGGAATCGCTGATGCGATTTCTGCTTTGGTCGCTTCTATCGGTGAGGGTATTGGCCAGGGTCTTTCTGCTATCTCGACTGGTCTGAGTGATATTTCCACCGGTATCTCAGATTTCGGCGAGAGCGTTCGTGGTCTTTCCGGTATCAGTTGGGCGGCTACTGCACTTGGTATTGCTGAGTTGGCTGGCGCTCTGAAGAAACTCAACAAGAAAGATCTGGCGGGCAATCTCGACGGTCTCGCTTCAAGCTTCCAGACTATGATCACAACGATCACAACGTCTCTTGGCGATGCTTCCTCTCAGACTCAGTCTGGTGGCCAGCAGCTTATCCAGTCTATGATTGACGGTATGAATTCAAAGGATGGCGAAGTTCAGACTTCTGTCACCGCTTTGATGACTACTGGCAAGAATGCTATTGAGGCTACATATGGCGATTGGCAGAATGATGGCTCTCAGCTCATCATTGTTGTGATTGCTGGCATGCAGTCTCAGAGTGGAGCTTTGGCCTCGGCAGGCACAGAGATCTCAAATACGGGATCCAGTGCTGTCATGTCCACGCAAGGTACTTGGGAATATGCAGGTCAGATGCTTGGTCAGGGTCTTGCGAACGGTCTTTGGTCTATGCTTGGCGAAGTTCAGTCTGCTGCTTCTGCTCTTGCAAATGCCGCGGCCGAGGGTGTCGAGTCCACTGCTCAGATTAACTCTCCGTCCAAAGTCGCAACATGGGAAGGCGAGCAGTATGGTGAAGGCATGGTTGTGGGTATTAAGAATAAGATTGGCGATGTGAAGAACACCACTTCGCTGATGCTTTCTGGCCTGAATAAGACTCTCACCAGTGCTCGTGGCCGGATTTCTCGTGCTCTGGAAACTGGATTTACACCCACGATCCGTCCTGTCTTGGATCTTTCCAATGTCAGTTCCTACGCTGGAAGCATCCCGGATCTTGACACTTCTGTTGGAGTTTCCAGAGTCGGTGTAATCGCCAGACGGCAGAATTCTGGAGCAAATCAAAATGGTACCGAGATTCGTTCCGGCGATACTAACAACATTACGAATACAATCCACATTCATCAGCAGCCCGGCCAGAGTGCCGAAGAGTTGGCTGATGCAGTTGAACGCAGACTCGCGTTTAAAAAGAAGCAAAGGACGGTGGCATATGTAAAATGAGAAACTATTTTACTTTTGCCGGTACGCCGAGCACAACCTTCGGTTTATACATCAATGGGCAGGGGACGTTTGGAGCTCCTGCCCATTCTTTTGAGGTAACCCCGATTCCTGGTAAGAATGGTGACCTCATTTTCGACAACAAGCGCTTCGAGAATTACGATTTGAAATACTCTTCTTTCATCATGGAAGAATTTAAGGACCAGATCGCTGCTTTTCGAAACTTTATGCTGTCTAAGCGGACTTATCAGCGGCTTGAAGACACGTATCATCCCGACGAGTTTCGGATGGCTGTTTTTAAAGAAGCATTTGATCCGGATGTCTGGTTTGACAATTCTTTTGGATCTTTTGATGTTGTCTTTAACTGCAAACCGCAGAGATTTCTGAAGTCTGGAGAAGTTAAGCAGGAATTTGAGGAATCGTCCTTCTCTATTGAGAATCCGACTCTCTTCCCGGCCAAACCTTTGATTCGTGTCCATGCTACTGAGTATGGAAGCGGCCTTCTGACAATGGGAGGAGCAGTCTTTGCTATCTCCGATATTCCAAGCTTCGTTGATCTTGATTTCGAGACTATGAACGCTTATTTTGGCGCTACATCCATGAATCGTAACATCATTCTTTCTACGATCGACTATCCGGATCTGGTTCCTGGTGTGAACAATTTTACGTTTTCCGGTGATATTACAAAAGTTGAAATCACGCCGAGGTGGTATGTCCTATGATTCCTATTCTCTATGATCATGCTGAAAAAGACTTCACCTCGCAGGGCATATGCAGGCTTGCAGATGCTGTCGATTGCTTCGTAACCGAAGAGCGAAACGGAATCTATGAATGTGAGCTCAAGTATCCGATTGATGGCCTATATTTTGAGGAGATCTTTGAGGGGCGACTGATTGGTGCTACACATGATGACAATGGCGATATTCAGCCGTTTGAAATCTACAAGCACAGTGCTCCGATTGATGGTATTGTTACATTCTATGCTCATCATTTGAGCTATCGGCTTCGCAATCATATACTTGTTCCATTTCACGCTTCGAGCTGCACGGAAGCAATGAGTATGCTGAAAGCCAAGTCGATGAATGCCTGCCCCTTCAATTTCTTTACTGATATAGGCACTCTCAGTAACTTTGATGTGGAGTATCCGGTTTCCATTAAGGCTCGTCTGGCCGGAGATGGGGATTCAATTCTCAATCTTTATGGTCCCGGCGAGTTCAAGTATGACAAATGGAATGTCAGCTTTCTTGAGCATCGTGGCGTAGACCATGGTGTTGAGATTCGCTATGGCAAAAACTTGACGGATATTACCAGAGAGTACGACGAGAGTGAAGTTTATACAGCAATTGTTCCGTATTGGTTCAAGGAAGATTCTGAAGGGAATAAGACTCTTGTCACTCTGGACGAGTATGGTGTAATTGTCAGTGAGTCTGATGCAATTCAGCATGTGTTCTGGACTAATGAAAACGATGAGATCATTCGAGACGAGCAGGGTCATCCGATCGAGTTTTCTTCGGAGAACATGATCTATGCTCCGCTTGATCTGACTTCTGAATTCGATGAAGCTCCGACTCAGGCTCAACTGGCGACCAGAGCGAAACAGCTTTTCGAGGCTGCTCAGCCTTGGCTTCCTGAGGATAACATTAAGATCAGTTTTGTTGCGCTTTGGCAGACTCCTGAGTATGAAGATTACGCTCCTTTGGAAAAAGTCAGTCTGTGTGACATTGTCCACGTGATTCATACTCGGATCGGCGTGATGGTCGATGCCGAAGTTATTAAGACTGTCTATAACGTTCTTCTTGACCGCTATAACGCGATTGAACTTGGCAGCCCTCAAACCTCTTATGCAGATGAGATTGCCAGTGACACACAGGCTGCTCTTGAAGAGATTCAGAGACAGATTCGTCGTTCTGTGACTGCCGACTATGTGAATGAGCAGATTAGCTCTGCGACAGACAAGATCACTGGTGGCCTTGGCGGATACGTCAAAGTTACCCTGAATGCCAATGGCGAACCGCAAGAGATTTTGGTGATGGATAAGCCGAGCACTGAGACTGCGGTTCAAGTCATTCGTATAAATCAAAATGGAATTGGTTTTTCTACGACTGGCTATCGGGGGCCTTTCAATTCTGCTTGGCTAATCGACGGTACCTTTGACGCACAAGTTATTAATGTCGTCAATCTGGCTGCAACGGTCATTCGAACCGGGTTTTTGACGGATGCTCAGGGTTATAACTACTGGAATCTCGAAACTGGTGAGTTTAGGTTGTCAAGTACAGCAATGCTGGATACTTATAAGGAAACTGGTTACACAGCTACTCGAGACTACGCTGTTGGGGATAAAATCGAGATTCAGACGGATCAAGACACGCTGATCTATGAGGTCACAACAACGATCCCAAAGAATGCTACAATTCAGCCAGGAGTTAATGTCAAAGCCGCCACAGCCCATACCCTTCTTGACTTTGCGAGGAAAGCTGAGACTATCACAAATGTTGACGTTGAGTATGCGAGTCATACATCCAGTCTCACACCTCCTCCAGAAGATTCTTCTGCTTGGCAAACGGAGAGTCCAGCATGGGAACTCGGTAAGTATATTTGGCAGAGAACCAAAATGACCGACGGTAATGGGAATAATAACTACTCCGATCCTGTTTGCATTCAGGGTGCTCAAGGTACAAACTCTGCGATTGTGTATTTGTATAAGCGCTCTGCGACTGCGGCCGCAATAGACTGGACCCAAATGTTGACGTATAGCTTTTCCACGAATAAGCTGACAAGTCTTCCGACTGGTTGGGTAGATGATCTCAAAAATCTGCCTAATAATGATAATCCGATCTATATAACGGCTGCAACCGCTGGGTCCAGATCTGATACAGATACGATTCCTTATACTGAGTGGTCAACTCCTGTAGTTATGGCCCAAAATGGCGAAGATGCTCCGAAGACCGCTGTGGTTGTTCTTTATAAAAGATCCAATACAACTCCGGCTAAACCGACTGCGGCGCTCACATATACCTTTAATACTGCAAAACTTACTCCGGCATCCGGTCTTGCTGGATGGTCTCAGAGTATCCCCGTGGCTGACGGCAATCCCTGCTATTCGATTCAGGCGGTTGCGATGGCTATTGGAGATACCGATACAATTGCTGCAACTGAGTGGACTGACGTTACGCAGATTCTCTCAGATGGTTTGGATGCGTATAATACCGCTGTCATATATTTGTATATGCGTTCAGCCACGGCTCCGAGCAAGCCGAATGTTCAGACCACCTATACTTTTTCTGATCACAGTTTAAGCCCTGTTCCAACTGGCTGGAGCAGAGACTATATTGGAGGAAGTAATCCTCTTTATGTAACTGCTGTGACTGCAAGCTCTACAGAGGCTTCTGTTGATATTGCAGCAAACGAATGGTCGGATCCAGTAATCTTAACGCAAGATGGTGCACCTGGCGCAAATGGAAAGAATGTGGCAACAATTCGACTATATAAGAGAGCCACATCTGCTCCAAGTATTGACTGGCTAAACGATCTGGTTTATAGCTTTGAGACAAATCATTTAACTTCTGTTCCAACAGGTTGGTCTGAAAGCGTGCCAGAGGGAGACGATGATCTGTATGCGACAGCGGCAACCGCAAATTCCGCAGGTTCTACAGATACGATTGCTCCAAATGAATGGGGCGCTCCCGTCTGCATCACGAAGAATGGCCTAAGTTGGAGTACAGCAGCAGTTTTTCTTTATGCACGGGCTGACGCATCGACTGATTTGACAAAGCCGACGCAAACACTGGATTACTCATTTCCGACAGGCATACTTTCCAGAGGCGGACAGACTGGTCCGAGTGTTCTTGGCGGATGGTCTCAGGAAATTCCAGACAGTAATGGCAAACCGTGCTTTGTTATTCAAGCTACTGCTGTAAGTGATGATGGTCAGACTGATACAATTGCTCCAAGTGAATGGAGTGATATTTCTAAGCTTGTTGCAGATGGTGAAGCTGGCACAAACGGTCGAAGCACAGTCGTTCTGTATTTGTATAAGCGCTCTCAAGCCGCTCCAAATATCGACTGGACAAAGACTCTGACTTACACCTTTGCAACAAATGCATTGTCTGAGCTTCCAACCGGCTGGAGTCGTGATATTCCGAGTGGCGACTATCCACTATATGTTACTGCCGCGACTGCAACATCAACTGAAGCAACAGACACGATCCCTTACACCGAATGGTCTGCACCGATTCTGATGGCAAAGAACGGTAAGGATGGCGAAGCGGCTGCGGCTGGCATGAATGCTGCCACAGTTTTTCTTTATGCAAGAGCAGCGGCTGCATCGGCCTTGACGAAACCAAATGCGACTCTCATGTATGCTTTTGCGACTGGTTCGCTGACTCCTGCAAGTGGGTTCAGTGGTTGGTCTCAGGAGATTCCGGCAGCAAATGGCAATTCATGCTTTGTGATTCAGGCTACAGCGATAAGCGCTGATGCAACAGATACAATTGCTACATCTGAATGGAGCGATATTACTCTATTTGTTTCAGACGGCGAGAATGGGGAACCTGGCTTAAACTCGGCGACTGTCTTTTTGTATGCAAGAGCAGCATCGGCATCTGCTTTGACAAAGCCATCCGGTAATCTCACTTATACTTTTTCAAGCGGCGCATTGACTCCTGCCAGCGGATTTAGTGGATGGTCTCAAACTATTCCGGATTCGGACTCATCTGGTAATCCGTGTTTCGTGATTCAGGCAACGGCTGCTAACACAACTGCTACCGATACGATCAAAGCAAGTGAATGGAGCGCCATTAAGAAACTGGTCGTGAACGGCGAGGATGGGCGAAGCATTGTTTCCATTACAGAGTATTATGCTCGAAGTAAAGTTAATACCACAGCTCCTTCCAGTTGGTCTACTACGGTTCCTACATTAACTACCTCATATAAGTATCTCTGGAATTATGAGGTCGTTACTTATAGTGACGAGTCTACCAGCGAAACGGCCAAACGTGTGATCGGTGTCTATGGTAATACTGGCGCTGCTGGCAAAGGAATTAGTAGTATAGTCAACCACTATCTTGCTACGGCCTCTGGATCTGGCGTTACAAAAGAGACTTCTGGATGGACAGAAACCGTTCAGTCGATGACACCAGCTAATAAGTATCTCTGGAACTATGAGACTATTAATTACACCTCTGGTGATCCAGACGAATCTGACCCAACTATTATTGGCGTCTATGGTGAAGAAGGTATTGGTGTCCGAGATGTGAGTGAACAATACTATCTTTCCACATCAAGTTCAAGCTGTACTGGTGGTTCATGGCAAGCAACTCAGCCTGCGTGGGAGCAAGGTAAGTATATTTGGACAAGATCAAAAATCACTTGGACAGATATTGACTCTCAGACAGGAACTTATCGCATTACCTATACTACTCCCATTTGCGCAAATGCCATCAATGGCGCAAACGAAGCTACTAAAACACTGGATGATTCACTGACTCAGCTTGAGATTTATAACCGGCTTACGAATAATAGTAATAATGAAGGTGTTTATCTGGAAAACAGTCGCCTTTACATAAACGCTTCGATGATTGCCACTGGTATCATCAAGGATAAAGGCACTACCTATAAGAATTACTGGAATTTGAATACTGGTTATTTTCAGACTAAAGCTGGTCAAATTGGCGATTTTCTTTTAGGGGAATTCACAGCAACTACAGGTGGTGCTACCGGTCATGCACTTGCATATTTGAAATATCATGATGGTGGAACTTATCAATATAGCAAGCCCTATTATGCTGCAAATACACCAAATCCTGGTGTTGTTTTATGTGGTGTATCAAGTGATGATAGTACAACTGGTTACACATTTCTAAGTCAAGGAAGAATGTATGTTACCGGATACACTAATTATGCCGGGCGTGTCCGTATCAATGCTGGCATGATATTCATTGATCTCGGGCTAACACCATCATCTCCTACGTCGGGTTGGACAACGATTGCCTCCGTGAATCCGTGGACCGGGACTGGTGGGCGAGGTCTTAACATCAATGGTAATTTAGCTGTCTCTGGTAACTTGGCCTGCACAGGCACTAAACCTCGAATTGTTGATACGGATGACTATGGACGGCGCTACCTATATGCATACGAAAACCCAACGCCAATGTTTGGTGATGTTGGTGAAGGAGAAATTGGCGAAGATGGCCTCTGCTACGTTTGGTTGGAGCCGATCTTTGCACAAACTATTGAAGATGGTCAATACCAAGTCTTTCTTCAGAAATATGGCGATGGCAAGTGCTTTGTCAAGACCCGAGCTTCCGGATACTTTATTGTTCAAGGAACGCCTGGGCTCACATTTGGCTGGGAAATGAAAGCAAAGCAAAAAGGCTATGGTATGACACGACTTCAAAATGAGACCAAGAATTTTGGTATTATGCAACCTGCTATGCCTGAAAATCAAGATAACTTTGCCGATGTAAGTAATAATTACCTGCAAAATCTAAGAGAAGGGAGAGAAAGCACATGAAACTCGTAGCTGGTGTTACTGTTTTTCAGGACCTGGTCGGGACTCGCATGTCTATCAACTATTCCGAAGTTGACGATCAGGGCACCGTGATTGCCGACAACAAGCGCATTGACCGTATCATCACTGATGCGGATCTGAAGGCTTCGGCCACTGCTCTGATGCAGGGCGCACAGTCTATTCTTGACAATATGGGGTGATGACCTATGCTTATTGATCAGCTCCCTGTATTAGCTAATCCCACAGGGGATGATGAAATCCCAATTGAGCGTGGAACAAATCTGTATAAGATCAAGCTCAAGAATCTCCCGACTCGTGACGTTGTAATTGACCCTGATCTGGACAAGGACTCTGAAAACCCTGTCCAGAACAAGGTTCTCTACAGGCGTATTGATGCAATCGAAGAAGTCTTGAATCGCATTCCTCCCTATATGCCCGTTGATAAGACCGCATATATGACCAAAGAAGTAGGCCGAGATGCAGAAGGTAAACTGTACACAGAGCCTGTCGCTCAGGTGGAAGTCGAGCGAGCCGTTAACGAATGGCTTGCAACGCACACTATTAGCGGTGTGGTCTTTACAGTTCACGGAAAGAATCTGACGCTGACACCGATGGACTAAGGAGGGTAAGGCCATGACATTCGAAGAATTCATCAGTTGGCTTGGCTTTACAAACAAAGTCACATTCTGGGGCGTGATCGTCTTTCTTACCTCAATAGGTATTGAGATCTTCCCTAAGATCAAGTGGAATCCATGGAGCAGTCTTATTAAGTGGATCGGATCAAAGTTCAATGACAAGATTGACACTAAGATTGATGCCCTTAATGAGTCCATGGATGCTAAGATTCAGTCAGTTGACAAAAAAGTTGATAAACTACAGTCCGATCTCTCGGCGCATGTTTTGGAGTCTGAAAACAAGAATCTTCAGGACATACGCCGAGATATTTTAGACTTTTGTAATGCCTGTATGAATAGTCGGCGGCATACAAAAGAGCAGTTCGATTTCGTCATTCATCAGTGTGATTATTATGAACGCTACATACAAGATCATGATATTAAGAATGGTGTTATCGAAGCCGCTATTAAAGAGATCCGAAGACTGTATGAGAAGTGCATTCAGGAACACAGCTTTCTGAAGGAAGGCGAAGAGGATTGAGTTATGGTTGAGATAAACGGAACTACAATCAAAATGACACGAGGCGATACCCTACGTACTCAGGTCACCATGTATGATGCACAGGATCAGGAGTATGTACCGCAGGATGGCGATTCTATTCGATTTGCTATGAAGCGGGCTTATTCTGATGAAGAGCCTCTCCTTGTCAAGACTATTCCCAATGAAACACAGTTCCTGGTGCTTGATCCCGCAGATACAAAGGATCTCGAAGCTCCGGGAACTTTTGTTTATGATATTCAGATCACCTTCGCAGATGGCGATGTGGATACGTTCATAAGCAAGGCAAAACTGAAACTGCTGGAGGAGGTTGACTAAGTATGGGCAATCTCTCATCTCCCGAGCATCTTGTCGGTCATCTGAGTCAGCCTCAAACTTTGTCAGGCCATCTTGAGCGTGGAGCATCACAGACCACGATTGACGCACTGACAAAAGCTGTAAAGCAGAATCTGGCCGCGGAAGACCTTTTGGTTACCAAAGAAGATCGAGAATTTTGGGATCTTGGGCATTTGACCTGTTTTGTCAATCCTGAGAATCCCAAGAATTTGGTCTTTAAATTACGCGAAAAGGAGTAAATGTCCATGATTACGAAAGAAATCGGACAGTGGGAATTGAACTATCGTGGTCTCTCCACTGATGAAAAGCCGACTGTCCATGTTAATTCGATCGGAAAAGAAGAGGGCATTCCGAATGGATCCGTTTTCTATGAAATGGATACCGGTAACATCTATATGTGGGACGCTGAGAACAGTCAGTGGCTCAAGCAGTAAGGAAGGGTGATATTCTATGTCGATTTCTATGGAAACCCTTGCTCTCGCCCGCAAGTATACAGATGAACATGGCGGGGGTGGCGGAGAGCCATTCGACCCTACTAAATATGCAGGCGAACTTGATGACGTTGGGACAGCACCGCAACTAAAAACGACTGTCACTGGTAAGAACCTCAAGATCGAGTTCGCAGCCGGTGCGGTTCCTGGCAAAAACGTCACACTGAAGCGCAAATCGTAAAGAGGGGATAATTTATGTCTGACAGACTTGAACTTTCTAATGTCACTTTACTTGACGGAAAAACTTATTACTTCGAGGATGAGATTGCCAGACAGTCCATCTTCGTGATTGACGGCACCAACACCAGCTCGGTCTTTCATGACTGGTGGGATCTCTCTATGGTCGATGGCGAAACCAAGTATGAGCATCTCGAGAGATTCTTCTCCATGCTTGCCGACAAGTGGAAAGAAAAGAAGTATACGCTGAAGTATTATCAGCATACTGTTTCTTCCTCTCCGGTAATGACGCCGATCGACGATCTGGCCGATAAGCAGCCTGCTCAGCTTTGCACCGACACCACTACGCCGGTGAAAGACTGGGCTGATGAGGACCCAATGACCTGGTATATTCGTGCCAATGCTCTGTCTCTGGCAGATGGCACGATGAATATTCTGGCTATTGAGGGTCTGGATAACGAGTTTGACCTGAGCGGCGAGATTGCCCCTGTCTGGACATTCTGCATGGCTCTCTGGAAGAAGGAGTGGGATGAAGGCGATTACAGCTACAAGTCCTGGGCCACTCAGCAGTATCCCGGTTATGAGCCTTATGCCGGTGATGTCGATCCGACCACCAACAAGAAGCGTTTCATGACCTGGCGTCCGACTTTCCCTGGCAGTCTGACTAATGATGGCACGAAGCTGACCAGTGGCGCTGGTAAGAAGCCGTATATTTTCGCTGCTGCTACTGCGGGTCTGACGAAAGCGAGGGCTATGGATGCCTATGAAGGACTTTGGAATGATGCTGATGCTATCTGGGTTCTGGATATGTGGCAACTCCGTCATTTCAATCTGGAGAACTCTGCGATCTGCGAAGGCTGCCAGAGTTACAACTTTACTTATACTTCTCCTGTGGCTGAGACTGGCGTAACTCGTGTATGCCTTCCCGCAGCCTCGGCGAATAACCTTCAGATTGGTTCGAACATTTCCATTGGCACGTCTGATCGAGTAAATAATGTTCGGACGATTCTCTCGAAGGAGGAAGTCACCGTCGAGGGTACCACATATATCGCTGTGAATGTTGACGGCGAAGCCTTTGACACTACGACTGCTACCAAGATTTGCACGATGCCTTGGAACTCTGGTAATACGGAGAATCTGCCCGGTCATAAGGATGGCGCTTGCCATAGCCTGACCGCAGGTCAGAATCCGATGCGTGTGCAGGGCGTTGAAATGATGTCCGGTGCTTACGACATTGGCCTTGATCCGCTGTACAATGTCACGAATTTTGCCAACTCGAAGGGTGACTATGCAGTCTATGAGTGCCGCAATTCCGAGAAGCTGTCCGGTAGCATCACTTCGGATTACGAGAATACTGGCATTATCTATGAGCAGATGCCGCAGGGCTGGAACTATCCCAAGAAGTTTGTTAGAACTTCGAAGGCTGTTCTGTTCCCCGAAGTTTTGGGTGGGTCCACCTCGACTTACTTTAAGAGCGGCTTCCTCGGTGCGGCCTCTGCTGGCGTTCGTTGTCCTTGGCGTTTCGGTAGCTTGGGCAATGGGGCGGGTGCTGGTTTGGCCTACGAGCATGGCTCTGCGCCCTCGGCCTCGGCCTGGGATGGTCGTCCGCGTCTTTCGGGCTCGGGCAAAAAGCGGGGTGTGTGGACTGCGTAAGCAGGCCGCAGGGGCGGCAGCCCCTACCTTTTTAAAATGTAACATTTGATAAGTTCCTAAGAATTCTTCCAGAGGGCTCTTTATCTGCCTTTCTGTTTTAGAGTGTGTTCGCTTCTCGTTCATGAGAGCTCAATCTGGAAGAATTCAAAATGATAGTATAAATTTACGGGTTTCACGGCGCGAAACGGCGGCTTCAACGGTACGAACTCTGCTGGCGTTCGTTGTCCTTGGCGTTACGGTAACTTGAACAATGGGGCGAATGCTGGTTTGGCCTACGAGAATGGCAACAATACGCCCTCGAACTCGAACTGGAATGGTCGTCCGCGTCTTTCTTAAGAACACACAAAGGAAGAGATCTTCTGATATTGCGTCTTGAAACCCACCAAATGAAAATCATCAGGGAACGAGAACCGAAGAGGGTGCTGTGCTGAGAGGCACTGTCACGTGGCAAGTAGTAGAGCGGCGGGGCCTGCTTTAAGGTCATCGTCTAACCGAAAGTCACTCGCTGAAAAGAAAGGCAGGAATAATTACGAAACAACATTTTAACCGATACAGCCATGATCTGGCTTACAAAGCAGTAGACACCTGTTTTGACCGTAAATGGATGCGCACAGATGTCATTCGTTTTGTTGAAAAATACTCCGGCGTTCCACGCTATGAGATTTTTGCTGACACGCTCAATCAGTCTGTTCTTTACAAGATGGAGGCCACCGATGCAATAGCCTATTTTGTCGATCAGATGATTGAAGATCTTATGGATGGAAATGAAATTGAAGATATAGACCCAGTTGTCATTAAATCCCGGCCGGATGGTATGACCCACAAGATGCGAGATATAGCGAGTCTCTCAATCGCCCATCAGCTTCTCGGTCATGTGGTGAAACTTGGTCTGGATCCTCTTCTTCACGCACGAATTCTGCCTACGCAACATGCCAGTATTCCCGGAAGAGGCCAAACAAAGCTCAAAAACCAAATCGGCTGGTATCTTCGCAGAACGAAATATAATATTAATTATGCTACTAAGACTGACGTTGTTCATGCCTATGCAAGTGTCATGTATGACGATGTTATCAAAGTAGTAAAGCAAGAGATTCCTCGTGGCAAATGGATCATCAAAGGTCTTGAGTATCTGAGAGATCTTGCTCCAGGTGGACATCTGATTATCGGCGGCTACATTGATGCTTGGTTGTTTAATCTTATGATGAGCTATGCAATCAGAGATTTGATGGGCCAAGGGTCTTATCGTCGAGGAAAATTTCATCCTTATGTCTCAGTGGTTGTCACATATATGGATGACTTCTGCATTCTCACAGAAACCTTAACTGGAGCCAGAAAAGCCATCACCGCTTTATCTAAATGGTTTCATAACAACATGAAGCTGAAGATTAAGCAAACAAGTTCAATCCTTGAGCTTTACAGCATGGAGGATGAACGACGAGCGAGGCATATGCCAAGACCGGGTTATCGCGGTTGTCCGGCCGTTGATATGGGTGGGTTCGAGATTCATCGCACTTATACCACGATTCGCCCACGAGTATTTAAGCGAATTGCACGATGTTATAGTCGAGCTTGGACAGAACTTCAAAATACCGGTACGATTCAGAGGCAGAGAGCTGCTAATCTGGTTTCGAGATATGGTTATGTCAAACAGACTACAAGTAAGCATCTTCAATGGAAGTATCATGTAATTGAGATCCTAAAAATGGCAAAATGTATAGTCGCTCATTGGAGCAGACGAACTGCCATGGACACAAAGGAGTGGTTATCTCATGCTGTTAGTAGACACGAAATCCGCCTCCAATCCCTCGCGCGTTACACTTGAGCATCCGGAGGGAAAAACCAGAGTATGCCTGGCAGACAATATTAGGCAGGTGGAAGATCCTGAGGAGGGTGTCGGCTTTGTCTATGACGAGGTCGTCTTTTTTATGCCTGAGGACAGGACTGACACTCTTGCTGAAATCGAAGCTAATTTTGCTGCCTGGTGGGAATACGGTAAGGTGGACATCAAGGAACCAACTTTGGAGGATAGAGTCTCTGACCTGGAGGCGCTCATTCTCATCTTAACGGAGGGCTAAACCTATGTCTAAGCTTTTTCCAATCATCAGAACCCGTTATCGTCTCCACAAAATCACCGCAGTTGAAGTCTGGGCCTATGTCGACAACGGAGACATCACTGAGGCCGAGGCCATTCAGATCTGCGGCCCGAGACCTGCGCCCGCTATGTGATATGGAAGACGATGACGAAAAGTGTTACTCCGGTCTTCTGGAAGAGGATTGAGGTGATCATAAGTGAGTAACAAGCAGCAAGTTGCTGACTACATTCAAACTGAATGTGAAAAAGTCAGCTTTACGCTTGAAGGAATTGCGGCCCTTTTCGGTCAAATTGAAAAGGAAAGTCACTTCATCGTAAACAATGTGCAAGATGGCATGGGTTGGTCTGATGAAGATTATACTCGTGCAGTCGATAACGGTACTTATACTCAGTTTGCCACTGATGAGATTGGCTATGGTCTCTATCAGCTTACCGAGAAATCCCGTAAAACCTCTTACTTGGAGTTTACGAGAAATCGTGGAGCTTCCATCGGCAACATGGAAAACATGGTAGCTTTTATGCTCTGGGAACTTTATAAAAAGTTTCCCGGGATTTGGCGTCAGCTCCAGACAAGCCATGATCTGAATGCTTTGACCAAGACTCTGCTCTATGAGTGGGAGAATCCTCAGGAGAAGGCTCAGAATTTGGCCGATCGTCTTCAGTATGCAAACGAGTGGTACCAGAAATTGAAGCAGAAAGGTGGTGACACCATGTCATCCACTACGGCAAATCAAAATGGAAGTGTGAATGCGGCTGCTGAAAAGGTTTTGGCACTTGCAAGATCCGAGCTTGACTATCATGAGAAGATGTCTGGCGTCGGTCTCGATGATAAGAATGCCAACGCTGGAACAGGCAACTGGACTAAGTATGCTCGGGATCTTGATGAGATTCAGTCTTTCTATAATGGAAAGAAACAGGGAGCGGCTTGGTGCGATGTATTTGTGGACTGGCTCTTTATGAAGTGCTTTGGCGCTGATACAGCTATGAAGATGCTTTGCCAGCCGAAGAATTCTGCTGGTGCTGGATGCAAATACTCGAAGGACTACTACCAGGCATCTGGGCGCTTTGTTAAGACTCCGATACCTGGTGCTCAGATTTTCTTCTATGACAATGCTGGGCAGATCAATCATACGGGCATCGTCGAGGCTGTGAACGGTGACCAGATCACGACTATTGAAGGCAACATCATGGACCGGGTGGCAAGAATGACTTACTCAATACATGATGGCCGTATTGCTGGTTATGGCATTCCGATCTGGGAGCTTGCGGGTAATGTAACTGCCTCTCAGGAGCCTGCCGTTACTATCAACATAGACATGAACATTGTGAATAACATGTTCCTTCGTCTTGGTGATAAAAATGAGCAGGTCGCTGCTATGCAGAATCGGCTGATCGAGCTTGGCTATGATGTCGGCAATGATGGGACTGATGGCGACTTTGGAGTTGATACTCTAGCTGCCCTTAAGCAGTTTCAGTATGACCATAATCTTCCGGAATGTGGATATTTTGGTCCGGCAACTTTTGCTGCTATGAAGCCTGCACAGTCTCAGGCTCAGCCGAGCACCACACCTACAGTTCCCGGGTTCACACTAACTCCGCAAGGAATATCTGAGTTCAAGATCGGGAATTTCGTGAACTTCACTGGCAACAAGCAGTATATGAGCCCCACTGCTAAAATGAGTCAGCCTGCTACTCCCGGCAAGGCTCGCGTCGTAACTGTCCAGAAAGGGAAGGCACATCCTTACTACCTGGCTCATGCAACAAATGGCGGGTCAAATGTCTTTGGCTGGGTCGATGCTGCTGACGTTGAGGATCTGTGAGCATGAAAACCTCCAACTTTATTTTGGCTCTTATCGGGATCCTGACTGTCGCATTTACGATTGAAATGATTTATCTCTTTCACACCCATTATGCTATTCCGGACACGCTGGTGACCTGTTGGTTTACCTCGGTGGTGGGAGAATGTGGTGTGCTTGGGTGGATAAAGACATCGAAAGTTCGGCATCAGGATCACGATTGGGAAATCGAAGCATATGAACGCTATAAGAAAGATGAGGAAAAGAACAAATGACTACCCAGATTGATCTTACCACTATTTTCAGTGCACTCATCCTCCTGCTGGTTGCACTGGCTGTTCGCTATCTGATTCCTCTCCTCAAGGAAAGACGACTTCAGAAGTGGGCAAAAGCGGCTGTCTATGCCGCAGAGATGATCTTCAAAGAGCATGGCATGGGTGCAGAGAAATTCGCTTATGTCAGTGAGTATCTGGAGTCCAAGGGCTTTCATTTGAATGCTGAGGACCTGAAGGTCACGATCGAATCGGCCGTTATGGAGCTGAAGAACGCTCTCGGCGCTTAATTACATCTCAGAAAGCATCATCTGCTAACATTCGTCTGATTAGACTTGATTTGTAGGCAGAGATGGAGAAAGTCTCAGAGGTAAATTCAAAATGGTAAGGTAGTTACCAGACCCAAGTCCCTCCCGTCTGTACAATCTCTCGGGAGGGATTTTCGTGTAGATTTGAAAGGAGTATTTAGAATTGGAAACAGTTCTTTTAGCATTAGGTATGCTTCTTGCAGGGATGATCGCCGGTGTTTTCATCGGGAATGCCCTCAAACATACGCCTAATGATGGCACAATTTTTCTGGAAACAAATGAAGACGGAGATGAGCGAATCCGTTTCTATCTTGGGATGGAGTACGATGATATTTCAGCCCACAAGCAAATTGTCTTTAAAGTTGTAAATAATCAGGAAGCCAAGTAGTCGCAAGAAATACACTCTTTTTAATGAAGCAGATAGCCCTTGTTGAGGGCGAATCCGAAAATTCGGAGTCTGCTATTAATTTTTCGAAAGGAGTGCCCCCCCCCGATGAACGAGATTGAGTATGTTTTCAACTCGGACATTCGAGAAAAGAAACGTATTGCAAGAGGTTCCCGCAACAAGAAATGCGGAGCCAAGAGTAAGAAGTGCAGTCTCCCTTACGAGACTATGAAAAGAAAGGACTTGAAAGCGATGAATGGCAGCGTTATCAACTATAAACTGAGCGAGTTTTATTCCTGGGATGAGTTTCTGGCTATGCCCAGTGACATTCAGGTTGAGTACATCAATCGCATGAGCGAGCATTACAACATTGGCCTGAGCACCCTGTCTGTGACTCTCTTTGGCAAAAAGGATGATCAGACTCTTCGCAAGCATTTCATGAAAGCCGGACTTATGGAGAAACTCAAGGTCGAGAAGCACCATGGTGGTCATGTCGGCCGTATCCGTCTGGTGGATGACATGCGTAAAGCTGCTCAGCCTGAAACTGATCCCGAGCAGCCAATCACCGGACAGCCTCTGCCGTCGCTTAAAACTTTGGCTGAGGATGCTAAGAAAAGTGTTGTCACCATTGGAGAACGTCGTGAAGAGGTGGCGAAGGCGAAAAACGAGATGATCGAAAAGGCCAGAGCTATGCGCGAGGCTGGTACGACAATCCCATACATTGCAGCCGACCTGCATATTCCAGAGGCAACTGTCCGCTATTATCTCAACGAGAAAGTGGATCTCCCTCAGACTACTGGCTTCGCTTGTGAAACTCAGCCGAGCTATCTCCGTGATCTCATGCTTGAGATGGACGGCTTTGATCTCGAGGCTCTCCAGTTCCTCGCTCATAAGTACGAGAACAAGAAGATCAAACTCACGGTCACAGTTGCCGTGATTGAATAATAAAGGAGGCTTATTATCATGGCCGAAAAGAAAGAACTGACCTTGGAGGAGCGTTATCTCAAGTACGCGTCCAGCAAATCTGAGGCCAAACGTGTGATGAAGCTGATGGAAGGGCATGCACTTCTGGACACTACTCTGGATGAGTTGCTGCGTATTCCGGGCATCGGTCGAAAGGCCGCGCTTCTTATCATGCAGGTTGCATGTGACCTGTACGGCAAGAAGTAAAAGTCGAGAGAGCTTATCCAAAAGGACAGGCTCTCTCATTTTTGTAATATGAAAGGAGAAATCGGCAAGATGGATCAGACATTCAAAATGGAAGTAAGTGCATTTTGGGCGAGTATTAAGGAGCGAATCCACAATGAGTTGGTTCGTCCGATTGGGATGGATCAGTGGTTTCTCATAGCCATCATTATGGTATTTGCTCTCTTTGGCGGCTTCGTAGGCTATATGCTCGGCTACAATAATTGTGAAAGAAAGCTCGAAGACTCTGTCAGCCAGATTCGTTTTGAGGCTATCGAGGAATACAAGCAGGCCCTCGAAGAGCAGCGAGCAGCCGAGTCCGCCGAGAGAACCCTTCAGATGATGGATGAGGGAACGAAACGCAAGCACCAAATTACACGGCTTGCTCAGATGTTTGAGAAAGCTCGTGACTTTAACTTCGATTATTTCGATCTGGTTACATACGGCATTTGTGTCTACAACCGTGAGCTTCATCCTGAATTTGGTGGTACATTCGATGAAATTCTGGATCAGCCCGGTCAGTGGATCGCTTATCAAGCCGATGACACAATTCCTGTTGTCAGTGATTACTATAAAATTGCCGAGAAAGTTGTTGATCTTTGTTATAATGCCTCAGAACGTCCTTGTTCTTGGCGATATGCTTGGATTGAGATTATAGACGGACAACTCTTCTTGAAAGATGCCTACACAATCACCCCGACCACACACTATTGGAGGTACAGTGAATGAGTTATTACTCTGAGCTGATGAAACGTAAAAGAGAGGCTGCTGTTGCTCAGCCGGTCAAGCCTCCGAAGGATCCGACTCACCTCTGTGATTTCTCTGAGACTGATACTTACCATTTTGTGGTAAAAGAAAAAGGAAAGACTCTTGCTGAGGGCAGTCTGACTCGGATCAAGTTGGCCCTCAATGAGTCGTATCTCCGAAAGAAGATCAAGGCCGTTCATCGAAATAAAGAGACGATGATCGCTATTTTGGAGTATTAAAAAGCTCTCCCCAGAGTCTGTTACGGCTTTGGGGAGAGTCATTTACAACTACTTTGATTTTTCGATCGGTTCGCAGCCTCTTTCGGCGTGTGAAAATTCGTGTGAAATTTTCTCATTTTCGTGTGAAATAGGTCGATCACGACTGAACGAATCCTTGCAGGCAGAAAACCCGGAAACCCGCATGAATAAAAGGAAAGAGCCTCAAACCATTGTAGTTCAAGGCTCTCCCGTTTGGTGCCGGTGGTGGGACTCGAACCCACTTTATTCGGACCCTAAAAGCATTGAAAGCACTGGTTTTTCTCAAGGTCGTGTGAAAAATCGTGTGAAATTAAGCCAGAAGTTCAGTCATATGATCATCTATTAAAGTTGCGAAGGCGTCTTCTTTGTCTCGGATTGTATGCTGGTATACATTCTTAAGCATGTTATCCGTCTTGTGCCCCATTCGTTTCATCTGATATTTGTCGGGGATCCCCAGAGAATGAGCTTCAGATGCAGCGAAATGGCGTAAATCATGAAAACGGTAATGCTGGATACCAGCTCTCTCGCAGACTCGGACAAACCCATTGTAGATCGTGGACTCCGAATACCTGCACACATACTCGCCCTTATTCTCTTGAGCTGCAAGTAAATCGAGAATGTATTTTGGACAGGTAATCCAGCGATCTCCAGAGTAACTTTTCGTCTTTTTCTCAACATCTCCATCACTTGTACGGACGACAGCTCTCTGAATGTGGACTTGGTTCCCTTTGAAGTCTGCGTATTTAAGTCCACGAACCTCAGACATACGAAGTCCAAGCCAGGATGCAAGCAAAATTGGGATCTCAGATTTTGTCCCTTTTGCTTCAGCCCAAATTTGTTTCATCTCCGTCTCAGTTGGAATTACGATTTCATGTACTTCCTTCTGGGGCAGTTTGCTTTCTGGCTTGAATTTTGGACGGTAAAGTTTGAGAGTAGCGGTCAATAGTCCATAGGCATTTCGGATAGTCTTTGGACTTTTTCCTTGCTGAGAGTCTTTGCTGATCGCCAATTGGACGAGCTCTGGAGTGAGGTCGTTAACCGCACAGGGCATTAAAAGCTGGAGATAATTTCGGCGATACCTTTTGTAGACGCTCAGAGTTGATGGAGAAAGAGTCCCCTCTTGGGTTTCGATATATTTGTCTATTGCTTGCCCAACGGTTAGACTTGTCCGTTTCTCTTGCTCAATACCGGCATAGATCTCTTTTGCTCGTTGCTTGCAGACTTTCGGGTCCTTATCTGTGATGCTATATTTGTGTCCATTCACCATCAATTGGATGCGCCATGATCCGGATGGGAGCCTTTTAGGGGTCGGTACTTTCATTGCTATCCTCCTCGATTTTTGTAACACTTGAACAAATTTCGTTTGAAAAGTTTGGTACAGATACGTGCGGAAATGAAACCATTCGTGCGCCCCTGCAACCATTCTGTAACTTTTCTTATTGCCTTTCTGCATTCGTTGTGATAAACCATATTCGAGCCGGCATCACAAACAGAAAGGAATAATGAACAATGCCCAAGGTCTTATTAACCGAAGAGGCTAAACGGACTGATCGACTCTCAAAACGGATGGATCGTTTTGATGCAGTTGTAAATGAATACCTTCGCGCCAATCATTATACCACATCAGATCTCGCATTTCAATTAGGAATCAATTGCTCCACTCTCTGGAGATACCGTCACCAAGTTCAAGCATTCGAGAAAGCGCCATTCGGTGTCATCACGAATGCATTGCGACTGGCGAATTGTTCAAATGAGATTTTGCGTTACATCTGTGGATTATGAAAGGAGCGATAAGTATGCCGGAGTTAAAACCTGAATTGTCTTGTAAAAATAGGTATTGGATTTCAAAGCATCGGTACTACGAGCTTAAGCACTTTTGTCTGCAATACCCTGAGTGGAAAAAGATGCTGTCTGAGCTTGAAATCAAAATGGAAGCCGTGAAACTTGGGACAGTGCACGGTTCTGAGCCATCTGATCCTACAGCGAGATTGGCCGAGTCAAGAGTTGATCTTCAGCGAGCCATTACACTTGTTGAACAGGCGGCAACCGATGCATCTTCTGAATTGAAGCATTATCTCTTGCTGGCAGTAACTGAAGGGATTCCTTTCGTAACTCTTCAAGCCATTCACCAGATTCCTTGTGGCAAGGATATGTATTATGACGCTTATCGTAAATTCTTTTGGCTATTAAGTCAAAGAAAAGGAATTTAACGTATGCAGGGGTCCAAAACCTGTGATAAAGTAATAGCATCTACAAGAGGTCTTTCCATTTTGGAAGGGCCTCTATTTTTATGAAATGAACCCGCAAGAATTGCACCTCTTATAGTAGAACCTATTATTTGAAAGGGGATTGTAAGAATTATGCAAGAGGAAATGCTTAAGGAATTGGAGAGGATCTTTGGGAAGATCCAGGAGCTCAATCCGGCGGATAAGGAATATACGGATGCGTTGAAGAACTATCACGAGTTGCTGAATGCATTCCATGAGGACTGCAAGGCCAGAGACGACGACCTCAATAATGAGCTGAAGCGCAAGCTCGACGAAGCAAAGCAGGCGCTGGCTGAGAAAGAGGCCGCCGATCGACTGAAGCAGGCCAAGATGGAAGCAGTCATCGGACTCGCCAAGATCGGTCTGACCGTAACCGGCACCTTAGCGGCGATTGTGCTGACTGGAACTCTCGAGGAGACGACAATACTGAACAAAACCTGCCTTGGATGGGTCAAGGCAATCACCCCGAGAATCTAATAGCATACTAAAAGAGAAGTTGACTAAAACACAGTTAGCTTCTCTTTTTTAAGGAGATTTCAAAATGGAAATGTATGGATACGAGTTTACTCGGGAAGAAGATCTCGAGCACCATGGGATTTTGGGCCAGAAATGGGGTAAGAGAAACGGACCTCCCTATCCTTTAGACCCGGAAGATCGTTCGCCACGAGAAAAGACTCTTAATAGCAATTATTATGAGAAGTCAGTTTTAAGTGCCAAGGGCAAAGATGGGACACCGATCACGATTGAACAGCTTGAAAAAGGTACATTTGCCAAGATTCTTGCTCGTGGATCTAAACATGTTTATAAAGAGCAGATGAATACCAAAAATTTTGAAATCAAAATTGGAGAGAAGCGAATTGGTGACCTTGAATTATATCAAGAATCACCTACGTCCGTCAATGTGGTTTGGCTTGGTATTAATTCGAAGCAGCGAGGAAACGGCTATGCAACTGCCAGTTTGATGGCTGCTGCTCATGAATGCAAAGAACGAGGATACAAGACCATGACTCTCGAAGTTCCTGGCGATTCTCCTGATGCACGTCATATTTATGAAAAACTTGGATTTGTGGCGGGAAAACAAATTTCTGAAGATGACGATGTTTGGGGCGGCTTAACTTCCATGAAAATGGATCTTACTAAGTATGATTTTTAATATGCAGGAATTGTCCTTTTATATCGAAAATGTGTATAAGATGGGCAAAAGTAATTATGCCAGAAACCCAATAGCATACTAATTGGAGGATCTAATAATGAACTATTACGGTTATGTTTTTACATGCGAATCCGATCTCCAGCACCATGGCATCAAGGGCATGAAATGGGGCGTTCGACGCTTTCAGAATGAAGATGGCTCTTTGACTGCGGCGGGGCAGAGACGCTATGGAAATGAATCAAAAACTGCTGAAGTTTATGGCGAAGGGCATCGTACTACTGCGGAACAGTATAATCGTCGAACAAAAGATCAGATTCGATTTGGTGATGAGGGTTATAAAAGAATTCGAGAAAAGCTTGATAAAGGTAAAAGCTATAAAGCTGCTGTTCGTGCAGAAAAGGGCCGTCAAATTGTCAAACGAATGCTAACAAAAGCCGCATTGGACGTGACAATTGACTTTGCATTCAATGACGGTCGTGCCACAAAGTCTGCCGCTAAAGTCGCTTATACAGCAGGAGTAGCAGCAAAGATGGCTATCAACAAAAAGCGTGCTGAAAGAGCAGCCGACAAAGCCGCGCATACTGTTTGGGACGTAGATGAACAAAGATTTGTCTATGTTTAAAAAGAGGACTTCAAATTATCCTTTAGATGCCGGAGACCATTCCACCGCTGTTCCAAGTGAAAGATGTATTTGTAGAACTGATTGAGCATGTGGTATAATGGTCGAGGAGGTGTAGATCATGGATTCAAAGAACGCAAAGTATAACACTGAGCAAGTCCTTTGGAAACGAGAGACTTATAGTCAGTGTGAAGGTTGTAAGTACGCCGAAAAAGACTATGAGGTCAATGGCAAGGTTTTAGCAAAAGGATGCGACAAGGGCTTCTGCCAGAAGTATCCGAAAGCAAAACCGTATCAGTTGAGCGATCTGAGTGAAAAGAAAGCACAGTGTCAGTATAAATCTAACTAAAGAAGATTTGGCAAATCTTCTGTATATTTAAGGGAGGAATCATATTGCTCGGAGCAATTATTGGAGATGTGGCAGGTTCTCGGTTCGAATTTAATAACTATAGATCGAAAGACTTCGATATTTTCGCAAGAAACTGTTCGATTACTGATGACAGCATCATGACTCTGGCTGTAGGCAAAGCTCTTCTGGACTGGAGAAAGAATCCTGATTTGGACTTGGCCAAGCATACGGTTGAGATGATGCAAGAGATAGGTCGTCCGTATCCTGCTTGTGGATTTGGTGGTCGTTTTTACAGATGGATGTACTCGGATAATCCGCAGCCATATTACAGCTATGGCAACGGTGCGGCGATGCGTGTAAGTCTGGTAGGATATTTTGCAGCTACCATGGACGAGGTAAAAGAGCTCAGCGCTATTGTAACTGGTGTAACTCACAATCATCCGGAAGGACTAAAAGGCGCCGAAGCTACGGCATGTCTTGTCTGGGGTGCTTTGCATGGCTGGACAAAAGAAGAACTGCTCGACCTCGCAAAGACCTATTACGATTTAGACTTCACGATAGATGAGATTCGGCCTTTCTATCAATTCAATGAAACTTGCCAGTATACTGTTCCTCAGGCACTCGAAGCATTCTTTGAATCCGAGAGTTTTGAGGATGCCATTCGAACAGCCGTGAGTGTTGGTGGAGACAGCGATACTCTGGCCTGCATTACTGGTAGTATTGCCGGAGCTTTCTATGGGGTTCCTTCTTGGATGCAGCATCGGGTCAAGCTATACTTTGATCCATATTTACTCAAGATCTATAAAGAAATTGAGACTGGATTGGAGGAGTTAAGATGAAGAAAACCACCTATTTCCTTCTCACACATCTGCCCGTTGTAGGCCCTATCATCAAGCTAAAGACTCAACCGATGTATTGTAGCCCCGGACTTGCTGAGGGTTTCTTTGATGAACAGATGAAGCTTATTCAGGAGTATCAGCAAAAGCATCCGGATATAGCAATTACTAAGCAGCTTATCGAACAAATTCTTGCTGAAAAATCGAAGTAAATAGATCTCACCATAAAAGAAGGGTCGCTCTACAGCGGCTTTTCTTTTTTTTATAGGAGATTTCAAAATGGAAATGTATGGATACGCATTTGCTTGCGAAAGCGACATTACTCACCATGGCATTAAAGGAATGCATTGGGGCGTTCGTAGATGGCAGAATGAAGATGGATCGTTTAATGCAGCAGGTAAAGAACGTTATTTCGGTAAGGGCACTGGCGAAAACTATCATCCAGTAGATAAGGCTGGTGCAAAAGCTCGACTCGAAAATGCCAAACTTTTGGAAAAGGCAGCCAAAGGTGAGTATAATCGGAAAACTGCTGGTGGCATGGTATATAACGAAGAGGCGCAAAAGAAACTTATTAAGGCTAAGAATGAAACTACTTTTGCCAAAGAGGATCTTAAAGACGAAGGTATTAAGGAAAAGCTGAACAAAGAAGACAAGATCAGTGCCAGACGTGAGAAGCTGATTGAGCAGTATAAAGAGAAGGGCATGAATCAAGAAGAGGCTGAGATCGCTGCTTATAAGCGAGAGCGAACTGAGAAAATGCTCAAGGTGGCTGGCGCTGTAGCAGTAACTGCGGCTGTGGCATATGGCGCTGCAAAGTACAAAGAGTATAACTTTGATAAACTTATTGACACTGGAACATCTATGTCTCGTGTTGCTACCTCTGATTCAGCCTCTGTACGAGATGGCTTCTATGCTGTTTTCTCGAAGAACAAAATGGATGTCAAAAAGTATACTGGCTATTATGCGCAGCAGCTTTCTGGACAAGGTAAATCTGTTTATCAGAAAACACTGAATACTACGCAGCAGCTTAAGATGGCTTCCACGAAGTCTGCAACCAGTGCTCTCGCAGAGATGGCAAAAGATAGTGGATTCAAGAAAGATTTGATGGACGAAATTAATATGGCCAGAATGGGTACTACTGGCGCTCAGAGAGTAGCGCTTGATAAGGCTCTTAATCATCTGAAATCTGGTAAAGTTGACTCCGCTGTGTATAAAGCTTTTAATATTACGCTTGCCGACCAGAATGCAAAAACTACACAAGCTTTTTATCAGACAATGCGGAATAAGGGCTATGACGCTATTATGGACTTTAATGACAAGAAGTATTCTGGCTTTATGACTAAGACTCCAGTCATTGTGCTGAATTCCGGAAAAGTATCTGTTGATAAAGTCACCAAACTTGGGCAAGACACCATCAATAAGCATGCTCAAAGCGCCATGCTGGACGTGTCTCTGAAAGCAATTGCTCCCCAGGCTGCACTTTATGGCGGCATGGCTGTTGGCGCAAAAGTGGCGAGTTCTGCTATGACGACGAAACAGCGTGATAAAATTGTTGCTGATTATAGAAAAGAACACCCGAATACGAATCTTTCCTACAACGATATTGTTCGAAACTATTATCGTAATCAGTAATGCAGGCCCGCACGATTTACAGCCTTCTTAATAGAAGGAGGTGGAGATATGTCAGAGAGGCAGGATCTTAGAGACACTGTGGCAGACTTGATTTTAATATCCTTAGTCGCTACGGTTGTTCTCCCGATCGTGTACATTCTTGACAGCGTACACATCAACTAACTGTAAGAGAAGAAGGAGCTTAGGCAAGGCTCTTTCTTCTTTTTATATTTTAAGGAGGTTGTCATATGAACTACTATGGGTATGAATTCAACACACTTGAGGACATGCTTCACTTTGGCATCAAGGGCATGAAATGGGGCGTCCGTCGAACTCCTGAGGAACTGGGTCACAAGATCCCGAACTCGACAAAACGCGCTGCTGCGAAGGACGCCAAAGAGTACGCCAGAGCCAAGATGTTCTATGGTGAAGGCGCTGGCACTCGCCGCAAGCTCATTCGGGAGACCGTAAAGCAGCGGAGCACGGATCCTCTGTACAAGGAAGAGTTTGAACGTCAGCTCGCTCTTCAGGACATGGGCAAACATGCAGCTAAGGCAAGAGCTGAGCGTACGCGGAAAGACACAGTCAATAAAGTCGAGAAGACTGGTCGTGGCCTGATCAATGCGGCTACCGGCAACATTGCAAGAGCTTCAGCCAGTGCAGCGGCTCTTTATACTGTTGCACATGTGACAGGTCTGGATCAGAAGATCGGCCAGTATGCAGCTACTGCCGCAAAAGATGCTGTATTCTGGGCTTCGACCACGGGTAAATGGGCTGTTCAGGACTTTCTTCATAAGGCCGGTTTCTAAGCGCAAGATTCGCATTCCTTATAATGACAAGAAATTAGTCATTTGAAAGGAGAAAGGTAAATGGACCAAATGATTATTGAAACGGGCTTTGTGCAAAGTATTCTCGCCAGAGTGGTGAAGAAGGCCGTATCGAAGAAGATTGGGGTGAATTTGGATCTCAACTTCAACGATCCGATCAGCGTTCAATTCGATGGTGAGCAGGCTCTTGTCCACCTGAATGTCAATGCAAAGATGTCCAAAGAGGATCTTGGCAAACTGGTTAAGGATCTTGTCTAAATTCAAAATGGAAGCTTGTGTATTATGCATGGGCTTTCATTTTTCGCAAGAAAAACAGTCTTTATAGTGAGGAGCTGAAGACCCAGCAACCTAAACCTTATGGCACGGTTGAGCGTGTAGCGCGTTCTGGGAGACTAATTGTAGACGGACACCACGATCTGGAAACGGATCTAAGGAATGAATCAGGTAAAGTCGAGCACAAGACATTGTGGGTGAGTCGAATCCCACCAGCTTCATTTTTTTTCGCAAGTTTAACATAGCCTATAATGAAGGAAAGTGGAATTCGCTGGGTTATGCCAGGCGGTGGCTGAGACGCCATAACCACGCTAATAGTTTAATGGTAGAACACTCAAAGTAATTTGAGAGACGTACGTTCGAAGCGTACAATCCTTCTAATTTTTGGAAAGGAATGATTCAGATGAAAGCATTTGAACATGTTGAAAACGAAATCGAGCGTCATAAGAAAATGATGGATGACTGGAACGTGCAAGATCCCTGGTATCGTCACTCTACTGCTGGTATGAGACAAAAAGCACTCTATGAGTATGCTATAGAGTTGTTAGAGAGCATCCGAGATAATTGTGATGAGGGCCAGAACTAATGGGCTGCACATTATATTCTGTAATCCTCAAACTTACAGATGAAGATGCTTTGCGAGTCTCAGCATATTGCGAAGCGAATCATCTCAAAGTAACGAGACAGAAGCGAGATGACAAAAATCTCCCGAATCGCTATACCGTCTGGGGAACCAAATTAGAGCTGCAACGATTCAATCAGTATTTCTAATCGCAGGTTTTGCAGTCATTATAATAGAAGCGAGAAGCCGACGAAAAGGACTGGCTTCTATATTTTTTAGGAGGACTGCTTATGAAGTATCAGGATAAGATTCGAGCAAGTTGGGAATCTACTGAGTCTGGCCGACTGGCACTTGGTATTCACGACATTGAGAATGCCAACTTCAGGAAGAAGAATGAGTGTCTTCGAGATGGCATTATGCATTGGCATCTGTCAGATGATGTCCGGCTTGAAATTTCTACAGACAAATTAATGTGGTACCTGTTCAAGACTCTGCCGGATCAGGCTCGTTATTTCTTCAAGGCGGTTCCACGTTTCTGCTATGGAGTAGAGACGATAAACAATATTCTGGAAGCACAGGCATGGACCTGTCTATAAATGAAAGGAGAAACTAACCATGAATTTCAAACAATTCGCAAAGGATCACAAGAAGGAACTCATCATCGGTGGAGTTATTGTTACCGGAGTCACGGTCGGCATCATTCTTCATAAGAAGCATCTTGCCGCTGTCATGCCGACGGGAGAAAACTTTCAGGAGATCATGAATACGATGCTGCGTAATTGGGATGATCTCGGCGTCACCCAGATGGTCACTGGAAACGGCCGTATCGCCAATCTTGGCGAAATTGGTCAGTATATGGTCGAACACAACAACGCTGATCCGAATGATCTCATCCAGTTCATCATTGCGCATGTTCCGGACGTTCCGCAGGTCATCGTGGCATAAGAAAGGAGAATTCAAAATGGAAGTAAAGCTGAGACTTCGAGAACGGCTCGGAATCAAACTCCTAATGAAGCATACTCTTGACTCCGAGTTTACCCCGTATAATGACGGCTCTCATATGGGTTGCTTCGCCATCGAAGTAGATGAGAAATGGTATAACATTATCGGCAAAATCGCTGGCATGGATACTCAGAAACTTTTCGAAAAGTATGCCCTATATACACGGTATGTGGAAGCTAAATGGAAGGGAGAAAAAACTCATGAATCTGCGGCAGTTTGCAAAAGATCATAAGAAAGAACTTATCATCGGTGGAGTTGCAGTAGTCGGAATCACGGCTACTGTAATTCTTTTAAAGCGGAAGAAGAATCCGGCCAAAGAACTCGATGCTATATGCGGCGCAATTAAGGAAACTATGCAGAACAATAACCTTGGCATTCCGAATTGGGAAGGCATGGAGATCTTTGAGCATTGGAATGAAGGTGGGTTTCAGAACATGATCCTCAAATGCCATGTCTGCGATCTTGGCAAGCTTGGAGAAAACATGATGAACGACATGCTGACTCAGTGTAATCCCGATGTCCCCATTGAGATGGTTCTGACATACTGCAATTCTGCGGTGGTGTGATATGAAAACCAAACAGAAGAAAAAGCCTTTCTGTGAGTGCTTCTTACGAGAGTGCAACATGGAATGCAAGAATTGTTCGGTTTGGGTAAAGCATAAAGAAAAGAGGAAAAGAAAGTGAACGCACGAATCGCTGACACCGGGCTTTATACGCGCTGCATTATGTTTATTGATGCTGTGTTTGAGCTTCAGGATCAAGTTAAAGGTCAAACTGATCCAAAGTTTCCGGCCATGCAGGATTATGTTAAAGGTCAAACAGATCCGAAGTTTCCGATCATCAAAGAAATCCCTATGGACAAGACCTACTACCTTGCACGGACACCCACCCGATTAGAGATCCGTAAACATGGTCAGATCTATTCGGCGTCCCTGAAAACAGTTCAGGTCGAACTTGGCCCAAAATGTGTGGGGCGTCTTCTTGAGCGATACATTGAATTAATCACAGAAGGAGAAAAGTAAATGTCCAAAGTATTCGAATTCATCGAGGGTGAAAAAATCCGTCAGGCAAATGCCATTGAACTGATTGCCAGTGAGAACTTTGTCTCCGATGATGTTCTTAGAGCTGTCGGATCCATTCTGACGAACAAATATACCGAAGGTTACCCGGCTGATCATAAGTCGGGTAATAAGGGGCGGTACTACGGCGGCTGTGAATTCTACGATAAGCTGGAGCAGTATTGTGCTGATAAGTGGCAGGAAGTCTTCTGCACGAGCTATCACGTCAACGTGCAGCCTCACAGCGGGAGCCAGGCAAACATGGCCGCATATATGTCTGTCCTCAAGCCGGGCGATACAATTCTGGCTATGAGTTTGGACAACGGCGGGCATTTAAGTCACGGCAGCCCTGTCAACTTCTCCGGAAAACTCTATAACATGGTCTTCTATGGCGTAGATCAAAATGGAAGAATCGACTATCAGGATCTCCAGCAGAAGATCTATTATCACAAGCCAAAACTTGTCCTCGCCGGGGCAAGCGCTTATTCTCGAATCATCAACTTCGAGCAAATCTATCACATCGTCAAAGACACTGCTGCAATGGTGACCGAAGATGAAAATCCTCCGTTCTCGCCGTGGCCTGATGGTATAGATCGGCCATATTTCATGGTAGATATGGCGCATATTGCGGGTCTTATCGCTGCTGGAGATCATCCGACGCCCTTTGGCTACGCCGATATTGTAACCACCACGACTCATAAGACTCTTCGTGGCCCAAGAGGTGGCATGATTTTCTGTCGTCCGGAACTTGCCAAAAAGGTTGACTCGGCAGTCTTCCCCGGATGCCAGGGCGGTCCTATTCAGAACATCATTGCTGGCAAAGCGGTTGCGGCCGAGGAAGCTCTGACTCCTGAGTATCGTGAGTATATTCATCAAGTCAAGCGTAATGCCGAGGCCATGGCAAATGAATTCATGTATATGGGTTATCATGTCATCACTGGCGGCACGGACAACCATCTCTTTTTGCTGGACTTCTCAGAGACCCATCCCAATGTCACCGGCAAAATGGTTCAGGAAGCCTGTGATAAGCACGGTATCACCCTGAACAAAAATTGTGTGCCTGGTGAAAAGAGATCTCCTATGCAAACTTCTGGTGTCCGAATCGGTACGCCGGCCATGACGACTCGCGGGTACAAAGAGGTAGACTTCATCAAGGTCGCTCATATGATTGATGAAATTATTAAAGCTCTCTAAAGTCTGAAAGGAGCTTCTTCAGATGGCTTTTTGGAAAGAAAATGATGTGATCTATACTGATCTCCGTTGGATGGATCACAGATATTTTAACGTTTACTATATAGTCAAGAATGGATGTATTAGGCAAGTTTCTAAACTAACAGGTTCTGCTTATAAAGACTCATCAATAGATCAAAAAAGTAAAATCATAGAATGGTTTAAAACCCTTGGATATGAGAATAAAAGGTTTGATGACCGATTTATTTGCAGAACAATTCTTGATCCATTTGTCAATAAGCCTGTTGAGGAAGCCGAAGAAAACATAAGACACTTGGCGGAACGTCTTCGAAAAAAGCATGAGAAATGTGAAAGACTTTCGGCGCAATTTGAAAAAATGGATGATCAGTTTCGAGAGTACGTAGTTGGACTCGCAAATGATATCGACATCTATAGTAGCGGATTCTCTGTGAGAGTGCTGCTTGCATCCTATCATAGTTTTGATGAGCGTCGACTATTCGTTAAAAGCCATAAGATGGATCTCGTTAGGTGGGCGATGTACCAAATTCCCGAGCATAGCAGAATGATGAAATCGATCGGAAGCTTGGACTTTTATAAGCCAGTTGAGATCGTCACTCTCCGAAGTCCAGAAGTTGAAATCAAATTTCAGGTTAAAAACGTCGAAGCTTTTTGAGCACGCATGAAAAACAGCTCTTTGAATAGACGAGATTAGTCTGAAAGGAGCTGACGATCTATGGGCAAGAATGATATTCGGCTATCTAAGAAGTATGGAGTCAATCCAACAATACCGATCTGTTTCTGGTGTGGACAGGAGAAGAATGAAATTGCCTTGCTGGGCCATATCGGAGATGGGCGAAAAGGAGAAGACATCGAAGCTCCAAGAAACATGTTACTCGACTATGATCCTTGCGATACGTGTAAAGGCAACATGGCTCTTGGAGTTACTGTGATGGAGGGATCCGTTAAGCCAGTCTTCAATAACCAGCCAGAGATTCAGTACGGAATCTATCCAACTGGAAAATGGGTCGTTATCAAGAAGGAAGCGGCCGACCGTATATTTGGAGATGAGCTGAAAGGTCATGACAAGATCTTCGTGGATTCGGAGACCTTCGACCATTTCGTCTTATAAGCAAGGAAGGAGTCTGAAACATGGCTCCTTCTTTATATATTTCAGAAAGGAAAGGTATGTTATGGAAAAGAAAAATCTCATGGATGGTCCTTTTCGTCCGATCAAGAGCTGCCTTCTCGGAGTAGTGCAGTTTGATGACACCAAGCGAGCAGCCATTCAGATGGATCTCGACGGCTTTACTACGATGCCTTGCGATGATGCCGAGTACGAGGAACGCTCCTACCTCATTCCCGACAGCAAACTTGCATTCTACATCGGGTGGAATTTGATCCGTGGAGGTGTCCTGATGGGCCTGAAGAACCTTTTCAGAAAAGGCTGAAGCATAAAGAATTGCCACTACTACAGTGGCTTTTCTTTTTCGCAACTTTCGCATAGCTTATAATGAAAGGAGTTGTATATGATGACACCAGAAATTATGAAAAAATTAGTTTTAAGAAGTCTTGGCGGTGGCTTTTTCTTAGGTGCTGGCGGTGCAATGGTAATTCTTGAATTACGCACCATATATCGCCGGCATAGAGAAAATCTCAGCCAAATCTTAGACGATGGCACCAATAAATTAAATGTCACATAAGCAAAATAATTATCAGAAATAAGTGGAATTAACACCTCCACTTATTTTTCGCAACTTTCGCACAGCTTATAATGAAGGGAGTGTTTTAAATGAATGTACAATTTTGTATTGGTGAAGCTTTGTGTGGAATCGCACTCGGAGTTGCACTCAATGAACTCAGGCATAGCAAACAGGAGAAACAGGAACTTATAAAAGAAGTGGAGAAACTAAGAGAGCTACTCAAGCGGAATTAACACCTCCGCTTCTTTTTATTCTTATGAAATACTTTTATGAAAAGCCAGAAGTCGCGGCTCCTATCTATGGTGAACCGATCATTTTGGATCATCCGGTCTATAAGATGGGGACGCTGTTCATTCAAAATGGAAGTGGCTTAATCATTACTCAAAAACGATTCACTGCTAAGTATGTCTACTGGGATGCTCTTGATCCATGGTTAGCGAACGATATTTATCTGCATCCCAAGTTTCCCGACTACTTTTCGGCCAATGCTACGGACGAAAACTATCCTATATTTCAAGTACGAAAAGTTATGTGGGCATTACGTATGAAGCCTCTTCCAAAGGAGTTTTGGGAAGAATACTTATAAAAACGCAAGATACGCATCCCTTATAGTGAAGGGAGTTGAAGCTATAATGCTTAATATGAATTTAATCAATCAGGTAATCAAATACCCTAAGATGATTGGATGTGCTGCTATGGCAGGTGGAATCGTAGTAGCCGCACAGCCCGTCGTCGAGGCGAATGCGAAACCAGGCAATGAATGGATTATTGACATGGTAGATCAGATCCTGGAAGCCAAGAAAAAGAAAGAAATTGAAGAAGAAAAACGTTGGAAAGAAGCGGCGGCTCAGTTTGAGCTTGCGGTTGGCAAGATGGAGGAAGTCTGCAAGAAGGACATGAAGAACTTCAAGCATCATAAGATCTATGAGGCTATGATGAAAAAGAAGAAACAACAACAGCATCACCATCACAACCATTAAAAGCGGAATTAACACCTCCGCTTCTTTCTTTTTTCATAAAGATGTGCTATACTGGCTCCAATCTGTCTTGAAAGGAGTCAGTGAGATGAGCAAAGAATTTGTAGATGCCTATTACGAAGATGGGATGTACGTAGAAGTTTACAAAGATGAGGACGGCTACATCATCGAATCATCCGAAGCCGAAGATCAGGACTATGAAGACATCTATGGCCCGACTGACGTATCTGGCGAGTTCGGCGGAGAAGGCTGAAACTGAATAAGACTGTAATGAAGGACTCTCAGTATTGAGGGTCCTTTTTCTATTTTAAAACCTTTCATCTTCGCAAGAAAAACACGGCTATTAATGAGAGGAGACTCTGAGCTGAAAAAGGCTTGGAGTTTCTTTTTATTTATGAAAGGAGAATTCAAAATGGAAAGTCAATTACTCGGAAAAGAGCTTGTGATTTCAGAGCGGTCGCCTATGTGGAGTATTGATGAGACGTATATGGAACGCTTCCTCGAGGCAATAGAAGCCTATCTGAATGAGATGTTGGCATGCACGAGCTATCTAAGTCCTGAAACAATTATGCATCAGCTCTATGCTTTACCAGTTGGCATCACAGATACCATTGAATGGCTGGAAAACATCAAATTCATTCGATATGATCCAGCCAAAGTTCTCAAGGTTCGTCTTGATAGAGTGACAGATGATCACAGTTATATTCTGATTGTAACTTACGAGAAGGAGGAAAAAACAATTCATGACTAATTGGCTTGTACCTATTCTCTGGATCATCGGTGATCTCTACATGCACTACTATATTAGTGTAGAGTGCAAAGAGAAGCTGACTGAGTTTGCAGCGATTGTAAAGACGGGCATGAACGAAATGCCTGGACGTGTGACTGTTGCTGTGATTCTCGTCTTGGTTTACCTCGAAGTTATTGCCTTAGCTTGGCCCGTCTTAGGTCTGATTGACATAGGCGGGTCAATTTATAGGCTAATAAAAGGAGATAAAACATGAAACTAAGTGAATTAGAAACCGGGATGATTGTTACCCTGAGTTCTGGAGATGAATACTTCGTTATTCGTGACGGAGTGAGCGCTGATGGAGGAACGATGAGTTTAATCTGTAATGCCGACAACGTAATTCCTTTAGAGAATTATGATGACGACCTCAGATGTGTTGCTTCATGCACGCCTAATGGATGCTTGATCGGACCTCTTTCTAACTGGTGGATCAATGCAGTTTCGGTTATTCCAATCCCAACACCATTTTACGAGTTGCCAGTAGATACGGTGATTTGGCGTAGGCATTCGGATTCTATCCCTAATGAACCGATCTATGAAATCTCGGAGGCGAACGAGTAAATGGAGTACATAGGATTTTGCATCTTCTTCGGGACTGCAATGGCTTGCATGATCGGAAGCAATACAAATTCATATGCGTACATAGCTGCGGCTATAGGAATTGGCCTTTGTTCAATAGCGAAGGCTATTAAAGACTGTAAGAAAGGATAATCTGCAATGGAAAAAGTATGGACTCCTGATATTCTCAATCTGCTTATCCAAGAGAGTGGAAAGTCAATCAATGCGATCGCACAGGATACCGGCATTGGCCACTCCACCTTGAACAAAATCATTACCAAACGCTATCCACCGTCCATTGATGCAATCATGGCCTTGGCTGATTATTTCGGTGTGACAACGGATCTTCTCTGCGGCCGGGTTGCTAAAGACGATCTTTCTGATGTCTGGTCTGCCTTTCCCGAATACTTCACCGGGTTAGTAAGGTGCTCTTATGAAAAGAGTATTGAAACGAAACCCAGAAAAATCCCGGCGGGGTATTTAGCGGTTTGGCCTTACAACCTGCTCGATGATATTTTCCTTGAGCCTATTGGTTTTATCATGGACGAGGATCATATGAACGGACTGGAAGAAGCCCTGAACATGCTTCAACCTCGAGAGAAGGACTGGCTGCTTCTTATTTATAAGGATGGTAATACGCTGGCAACCGTCTCCGAAGCTGTCGGGCGCAGTCCAGACAGAGTACGTCAAGTTGTCCATAAGGCTGTTCGTAAGTTGCGTCATCCTTCGAGAAATCGTCTGATTCTGGATGGCATTGAGGGAGCCAAGAAAATCGACGAAGAACGTGATCGGATCTCCTATGCGCACAAGCAATTGATTAAGGAGAGATCTACTTTGGCCGAGGCGTCAACAATCGACTGGACAAATCCTGCCAAAGAAAAAGATCCTTACGACCAGCCTATCGAGTTTTATATTTCCGAGTTGACTGTCCGAACCCGGAATTGTCTGTATCGAGGGCAGATTTACTCTATACGGGAACTCTTGAGTCGTCTTGAGGAAGGGAGTCTGTGTCAAGTTCGGAATCTCGGCTACAAATCCATTGAAGAACTTCTTGGGAAACTCTACTGGGCTGGCATCATCAATAGTGAGGATGTTGTCCGATATTGCGAACTGAACCGGTTCGGCTGGAGATCTCAGGATTTTATCGAAGAACTGCACAAAATGAAGAAAGAAAAGGAGTCTATCGCATGAACGTATATTTTGACACTGAATTCACTGGGCTGGTTCCCGGCACGACACTCATCAGCATTGGCATGGTCACTGAGAAGGACGAACGGTTCTATGCCGAGTTCACTGATTTCAATGAATTGCTCTGTGATGACTGGACCTTTGAAAATGTCATCGCCAATCTCCGACAAGATCATATGAGAGGAAGGATCTCCAACCGAGTCTCTGTCATTGATAGCGAGACTTATGTAGTTGGAGATTCTGCTTACATTCGGGGTATTCTCGAAGAGTGGCTCGAAGATCAGGCAGATATTTCTGAAGACAAACGAATTCAGCTTGTCGGTGATGTCTGCCATTACGATATGGTCCTGCTGGCCAATCTCTTCGGTGGATCGAGGAAACTTCCGTCCTGCGTCAACCCATGTGCATATGATATTTGTCAGGATATATGCCCTCGGGTTGATTATGACGGCAAGTACCCGAATATGCTCCATAACGATAAAGTCTACTGGTACCCTGATACCGAGTGCATGTTCGATGCCTTTGACTTGGACCGGGAAAAACTCGTCATAAATCTCAAAGGCAAACTCCCTACCGGCGAGAAGCATAATTCCCTTTATGATGCTCTGATCACGCAAGAGATCTATGAAGGAATGAGGCGATGAGAGATTTTCTCGATTTTGTCCTGCAAGAATCGGTTATTATACCTACGATTCTTTGCTGCATTTTTGTTTGGCTCATGTATCTTGCTCATTTGAATGCCAAAAGACTGCAACGGAATTATCTGAGAAGAATTGAGGAATGCTCCGAGCAGATTCAAAAGACTAAGGACGAGCTTACTGAGTACCACGCCGAGCATCTTCGTGATATTCCTGAAGAAACTATTAAAGAAGGTGATCGAGCAGTTATAGGAAATGACCACTACATACGTGTCCAAAATTATTGGGAACTTTCTGAGTCTGAAACTGTTTCGGACGTATTTGAAAAGATGGAACGGGATCAGCTCGATACTTTGAAATCTCTAATTGAGCAAGGAGTCATGACTCCGAATGAGTATCGTCAAAAAATCGGTCTAAAGCCAGTTGACCCAATTGAATCTATTGAAAATGAGGAGCTTCCACAAAATTGTCCAAACTGTGGGGCTCCTGTTTTCGATTCTGTTTGCCCTTACTGTGACACGCGATTTACTCACAAAGCCAAACCAGATGCAAACCTGCTCCAAGTAAAACTTGAAAACACCAAGCGTATAGAAGAACTCTATGAAGAAGTCATTAATGCATTCAAATCATATCATGCTTAGGAGGAAATTCAAAATGAACGCAAAAATGAAGCACGACATTGTCCGAATCATCAGCTTTGTCATCCTGGCACTGGCTCTGGGAGTCTTTGTGATCTCTCTGACCGGCTGTAATCGTCAGGTCTTTGACAACTACTCCTATGACTATGCCATCATCCAGCTCCCGAATGGTGATATTGTCGAGGGCGATGTGCAGTCCTGGAAAGATTATGAGGACGGCGACCAGATTCAGGTCAAAATTGACGGCATCAACTATTTGGTTCATTCATCGAATGTTGTTCTGGAGGACTGGTAACCATGACTTTGCGGCCCGAGGTCTATTGCACCAAATGCGGCGTCAAAGTTCCTTACAAGCTTGAGTCATCTATGGAGGAGACTTCTGTACAAGAGGTCTCCTTCAAGTTCTTAGAGACAAGAGCTCTCTGCCGCATTTGTGGAGAACGTGTCTATGTCCCGGCGGTAAATGATAAGAATGTCTACGAACGTCATAAGGCTTACTATGCAAAACTCGATGAACTGAGAGAACTGGAGGAACCCGAAGATGTCAAAGGAGCTTGAGTATACAGATTCATCACGAGCAGTAACTGCCGAAGAGGCACTAAATAATCTGGTGGCAGCCGTGATCTTAAATGGTGTTCTGGAATATAGAAGACTATTGATCGCAAATTTGGAACTCACTCCGGAAGGCTATGCGATTCATCAGTCCTCAGGTATCAAAGAACTGGAGAACTTCTTTAAGCTTATTGGCTTTGCACCCTATACGAAACTCTCTGCCGGTGTGATCAGTTTTCAACGGGAAATTGACAAGGACATTAACCGAGCAAGCTTTAAATGTCCTATTTGTGGCGGACAAGTCAGATCTAAAGTAGTTAAATCAAAATCCAAGTTCTTCACTGCTACAGAACGTCACTATAGCTGTGAAGGGTGCTTGATCCATATGTCTCAACCTATTCCTGAAAAGAAAGGAACCTAATCTATGCTGTCAAAAGCACGTATCAAAGAAGAAATGAAGAAGGGCAACATTATATTTGAACCTTTCAACGAAGATCAGCTCAATCCCAATTCCTATAACATCAAGCTGGCAGATGAACTCCTGATCTATGATCCGGCATATTTTCCCCTCGACCCGAAAAAAGACAATCCGACGATTGCTCTGAAAATCCCAGAAAAAGGTATGACACTCCAGCCCGGTATCTTATATTTGGGCCGAACGGATGAAGTCAGCGGTACCTATGATTTCTTCCCGGGTATTGACGGTCGATCTTCCACTGGGCGTCTCGGCATTGCCATCCATATCACAGCAGGATATGGCGACGATGGATTCTGCGGATGCTGGACAATGGAGATCACCGTTGTACATCCTACAATTGTATATCCGGGTATGGAAATAGGCCAGGTATATTTTCAGCCAATCGAGAGGGCTACGGACGAGGTCTATGATCGTAGCCAGGGATACAATGGCAAATACCAGAATAACCGTTGTGTTCAGTCCTCTATGTCATGGAAGGATTTTCAGAAAGGAGAAAGATGAAAGTCATTATTGTTGAACCCGGCAAGTTTGCAAAGATCGACGAAATTGAAAGCAGTCTGGAAAGCTATCAACATGTAGTCGGTGGTTATATCCAGATGGTCTATCCCTATGATGATCCTGTGGCCATCGTCTGCAATGAAGAGGGCAAGATTAACCAATTGCCCTTGAATCGAGCTATGACAGATGAGAATGGCCATGTTTGGGATATTATCGCCGGTACTTTCTTTATCTGTGGTCTTGGAGAAGAGGATTGCATTTCTCTGAGCGACGAACTGGCTGAGAAGTATCTGCAAATCTTCAAGAATCCGCATAGATTCTATTTCGATCCAACAGGCAATGCTATTGGCTATCAGGTCTTATGCGAGGAGGAGCATATTCATGTCGTCCAAGAAAAATCAGACAACAAGGAGGAATCCGACAATGGGACTTGCTGATGCATTTGGCGCTGAGGATCGAGTAGAGGTCAAATTCAGCGATTTCTATAATATGATGAAAGCTGCTTCGGACGCCACCTCAGAGATGAAGTATGTCAAGAATGCACTGGAGGCTGGTGTTCCGGCAAATTATATTCGGTCAATGCTGGATGGCAAGCCTTATCCGAATGAGATTGAGGCAAAGGAGGCAGAATAGTGGATCGACCAGTGAATTCATTAATGAAGTTGCTTTCTGACATTTATCAGAGGCTTATGGATTGTCATGAGATGCTTACGTTTCTCAAATTGCATGCTTCTGGTTCTCAGCATGACCATTTTGTCATTTTAAGAAAGGATCTCGAACGCATAGAGAAAAAGGTGGATGCTTTCTCAGGTCCTTATTACGGCCCGATGGAAGAGGAGGATAAGCATGACACCTAAGAGACTCTATAATCGTTTCAGCGAAGAGTTTCCCTGGTTTGTTCCGGACGTAATTAAATTCACCTCAAAGAAAGATGGCTCAATTGACATTTTTCTTAAGACCGGAGCAACCCTCAACTATTCTTGCACCAAATCAGGCTGGGTCCTGAAAAAAGGAGATTAGACCCATGAATGAAAACTATAAAGAGGTAGATTTTAAGAAGTATTGCCCTCTTTGCGAGCACGAAAAGAAAGAGGATTGGAAAGATCCTTGCTGTGAATGTTTGGAGTATGGCATGAATGAAGGAACCGCCAAGCCCATTCATTTCAAGGAGAAAGGCTAATGGCTGATATTTACAAAGGTGACCGATTCTACAGAAATAATTTCTCTGTACGAAATCATCACAGCATGCCCGATTACTTGATTGTTCAGCGTGTGAAGGACGATTTGGTCGAGGCTAAGTACGAAAACCATTCAGTCTACACCAAAGAACGGCCGTTATCCAAGCAAGAGCTTCTGACCGATTCAAATCTAAATCCAAAGGCGAAAAATCCCTCGTGGATCTTTGTCGGAAAAGTCCGCTAAAATTACATCCGTATAAGTAGAGAGGAGATCTGGAGTAATTCTGGGTCTTCTCTCTATTTATTAGTGAGTTCGACATGCGAACTGAAAGGAGCGGATGATATTTGAGAATCTGGCATAAAGAAATGATCCATGTGTTGCCGGACAAAATCCTGTCCAGACAGTGGAGAGACTGCTGCGAGATCGCCAGAAGAATTGCAGTAAATGGGACTCCGAGAGAAGCATTAGTTAATCGAATCATGGACTTTCCGATCGAGCATTTCTGGGCGTATGCACGTTTGGTGATATTTGAGATGCTCCAGCGTGGAACCTATGCCTGTGAATGGTATGAGTTCGGAAGATGGTGCGATGCTATGGGCTCTTTTCCGGAGAATATCGAGGTGACTTTCGAGGATATTTTCTATGATTGGCACACTGATCATTATTTCTGGCAATGCTATCACAACTTAGAAGAACAGTACGATTGTGGCCTGATCGAAGATGTTGAGTGGGAAACCATGTGTGATGAATTCTGCTTAAAACTATAGGGAGGCACGACTAATGTACGACTTCAGAAATGTCCGAGGCCATGTTGAAGTATATTTGCATGGCACTTTTCTCTTTTCGGCTGACACGATGGAAGAAGCCAGAAGAGAACTTGCGGCCTACGAAACCGATATTTAAGTAAATGAAAGGAGCGGTTGGCAAATGAGCAATTTCACTGGAATGAGACGAATTGTGGCAGATGATGGTGTGGTTACTTTTGTGGATGCCGGAACAAAGGTGACCAAGAAAAACCGTAAACGCCATGCGAAGGACGGCACTCCGAAGAAGGAGCGTGGCAAGGCCGGTGCAGCAGTCTTCAAGGAAGCAGAGGAGGTAAATAATGGATAACACTGCCCTTTATCTCCTGTTCCTTTTCTCTGAGGCAGAAAGAATGAAGGTTATCAATTCCGACGAGTACAGGACATTTCTTAATGAGCGTCTTGACGAGCTTGAAACATTAACCGATGTCGAGATTAAAAGAACGACAAACGAAACCTTAGCAAATTAAATCGGAATGGCTATTCAGGGTGAGTATGAGAAAGTAGAGTGTATATCGGAATGATTCATGTATATGTAGAAATCCAAGATGGACGACCGGTAAGTTACTTAACAATCGCTGAGTATGCTAAAAAGCTCGGAGTAACTATTCCTGCTGTGCGACAGTATATTTCTCGTGGCAAAATTACCACGTTAAAGATTGGCCAAGAGCATTGGATTCATGAGGATACGATTCCTAATCTAAAATATAAGAAAGGAAAATTACTTAAATGAGCAAATTTATCATCGGAATGACCGTGCAGGGTGAATTCGAGAGAGCAATTGAGGCAGAGGACTCCAAGACTGCCTGCGACAAAGCATGGGAGGAGTCCAAATTCGGTGACGCCTTTAATGTCCGTGGCCGCTTGGACTACTGCATGGAGATCACTCAGGGATTCTATGAGCACCTCAAGGTTTCTCAGAATCTGGTAGATCTGGTGAAAGAGAGACAGGCAGACATGGCAGCAGATATTCGACGTGAAGTCTTCGCCACCACGGATTTCACAGATGGCCGGAGAATTGAAATCGTGATTCTTCGTGATCCGGAGATGCAGGATCAATGTTGCCTCATTTGTGAGCTTCTGGATTCTGATGAGGCACATACCATGATCGGCCGCGGCATGCCCATGATTGATATTCTGGGTGACTGGTTCATCTACTATGACAACACTGAGTATAAACTCACTGTTGAGCTGGAAGGAGAGGAAACTAATGCTTGATGTTGAGCTTCTTAAGAAATCATTCGGCGAAATATTCAAGATTCAAATTAAACGCCTTGGTGCCGATGAGCTTCTGAAATGGTTGGAGGAAAATGACTTCTTTACTGCCCCGGCCAGTTCTCGGTATCATTTGGCAGTTCCTGGAGGTCTTCTTCAGCACAGCCTAAATGTCTATTACCGGCTGTGTGCTCTGACTGGCACATTCACTGGTGATATTCTGAGTGACGAGGTTCTTGATGCAAACCCTGACTGCGATGAATCTACTTTGTTGCCGCATGAGTCTATCGCTATCGTGTCTCTCCTGCATGATATTTGCAAGGTAAACATGTATAAGCCGACTCAGCGAAATCAGAAGACCTATGACAAGGCAAAGGTCGAAGCTGCCGATAAGAATCTGATCAAACATGACAGTATGGGCGATTACATTTGGGAGACCGTCCAGAGCTATGAGATTAAAGAAGACTTCATCTTTGGACATGGTGAGAAGAGCGTCTATCTCATTAACAAATTCATGAAGTTGACGGACGAAGAAGCACAGGCCATTCGTTACCATATGAGCTCCTGGAAGCATGATGATGTTCAGAGTGTCGGCAAAGTCTATGGAGCCAACTCTCTGGCTTTCTTCCTGCATATAGCGGATGAGATGGCCACCTATATGGATGAAGCCGATGAATGAATTTACTGCAACCACAGACAAGATCGTTTATAAAGTTGCTATAACCCCAGAGTCTAAACCAGCTCTGATTGAACTTAAGCTTCCGGCCTACGCAGCAAGAATCGAGTTTAAGTGTCTATGCCAAACAAAGTACGGACGCTATTCTCTTCGTAAGTTAGGACGAGCTTCGGCAGTAGACGTTAATGATATTTGGTTATTGGATCAAGATCTGTTGGCTGATGATCCATATGCTCTTCGGGAAGCTCAAAATACTCCTTTAGCAGTAGCGGCTTTTGATCTTGAGACTGTGTATCACAAAGGGCGTCATGTTACGGCCGATGCTTTTGATATGAGCCCTGTTCTAAGGTGCTCCAATGGCATTCATTATTTTGATGAAAAGGATGTCGCAATTTGTTATGCAGCGTATGATAGTTGGTTTGAATGTCGAGTAAAAGATCATATTCGTCAACAAAGAGAGAAGGTGTTGAATTTATGGCAGAAGCCAAAGGAAAACTCCTAACCTGTGATCGCTGCCAGAAAACTCGATTTCTCAAGTATCTTGGTGATACGGGGTTAGATGGCGGATTTACTCAAGTTGCCAACTTCGAAGATGACCCAGATTGGCAGACACATGCAACTGTCCAGGGTAAGTATGTGACTCTTTGCCCTGCCTGTGCCCAAGAGTGGATGAATCTTGGCATCAACTTCATGGGAAGAGAACTGAAATGAGAATCGCATATTTGTGTAACGGTAAGCAGTGCGAGAAAAAAGTATATGCTTATTGTGCTCTCCGAGGCCAAGGCGAATGCAGCCATACAGAAAATGCTGAATTTGCTAAGAACAGGTTCTGCGGCGATCCCTGGAATTACCCTGAGCGTTTTGAGAAACATGAAGTAAATGGTGAAGACCGATACTGGGAGAAAGGATAACCTATGACTCCAAGATGCCCGTATTGCGGATGGAGTGCTTATATTCCATCTGAATTGATTATTACGGCACAGACTATTGTTACAACTGAATGCTTTAACTGCGGAGCCATGTATAAATGGACAGGAAAGCAATACTTAGGTCTCCCTGAATGAAAGGATGATATTTGAATGCTGAAAATTGAAAATACGGAAGTCGTTGGATGGGAAGCTGCTATTAGGGGCATGAGAAATCCTATGAATAGCTGGGCCAAATCGGATAGTGCCTGGCATCCTACTGAGAACACATTTGACGAGGATGATACACCGGTAACGATCGCTTCTGGATTCAGAGTCGGCCCTAATGACCATGACCTCATGATGCGGTTGTGCAAAGCCGGTTCTACTGATGCCAAGTTTAGAAGAATGATTATTTGCTATGTGGACATCATTGCTCCGCTATACATGCTTAAGGAGCTTGACACCTACCGCATGGGCGTTGAGAAGAACTCCTGTAGCACGATGCATAAGATCCACTCGAAGGAATTCACGCCTGATGATTTCAGTCATGAGCACCTTCTCACGATTGACGATCTTGGCCTTGATGTTGGGCTTTGCTCTATCGACGTTGATGGAAGTACCTGCTTCTATACACCTGATGGCCAGTTAGATATTATCTGTAAAGCGCTGAACAAGTACCGTGCCAAATTCCTCGAGACTAAGGATAAAACATACTGGTGGCAGATGATCCAGCTTCTCCCCTCTTCTTACAATCAGCGGAGGACGTACATGTTCTCCTACGAAGCACTCAGTAAGATCTACCGTGAGCGCCACAACCATAAACTTGACGAATGGCATGGCCTCTGTGATTGGATCCGTAGCCTGCCGTATTCTGAGATTATTACTTTGGAGGATAATAATGCTCAAGAAACTCTCTGAAGTAATTCCATTCAGGCCGTACCCTGTGGCAGCCGGAGAGTCATTCGGCTGGAGGTGCTTTGACGGAATCCAGTGGCGTAAATGCACAAAAGATGGAAGGATTTTGAAATGAATATGGTTCAACTCACTGAAGATCAATATACAGTAATGAACTGCAAAAACTGTGGATATAAGTATTGTGCTTTTCGTGGGGTTGATAGGGAAATCCTTGCTTACCTTTGCGAAGATTTTGAACCATCGAAAAAGGATGGAGAGTCATTGGCAGAGAAGGGAGAGTGATATTTATGGAAATTAAGTGCGTTAGATGCAAGAAAAAGCTTAATGAACGCCGTTACCTAATCCAGACAATTGTCTATCTCGGTACTTCAAGTAAAAGAATGGATCTTTGTCCGGAGTGCTTTGATGATTTTAGAGACTGGCTCGAGGAAATGGAGAATAATGAGGAATGATGTCTAAAATACTTGCTGGAATTGTCCTGTGGATATTTGTAAGCTTAGTCATTGCAGCTTTTATGAACAATCCCGGTAGCAGCTTTTTAGATTCTTTCATTGCCGCGAATATACTCATACTCGTAGCCGTGATATTTGTCGTGTTCATTGACTTTGTTATTCCTTGGGCTTTTATAACTTTGTTCGGAGGTTCCGCATGAAGAATAAGCTCAACATCAAAACCAAAGAGCGTATGATCCATGTTACGGACGACTGGCATCCGTGCTTTGAGGGAGGCTTTGTACATTGCAGAGTCTCCCTTAATTATTTTAACGGCTACTATGTCCTCCTCAATGCTTGGGGAGCAGATGACACTGGCGTAGAGATATTTAAGAGATGCTCTTATAGAGTTTCAGCTTATAAGGCATATGCGAATCTGGTAAGACTCTTAGATTCCATTCCGCATAATGTCAATCGAGAATGGTTTCTCAATCATGGATTCACACCGGCATAGAAAGGACAAGAAATGAAACGAAAATTCATTAAGCGGATCAAGCGCGAACTTCAGAAACTCGGCTGTGACAAGTTTGAGAGAGGAAATACGACCGGCTGGCATAAGCCTAAATCATATTATCTCCGCACTCATTACCATGGCCATATTCTTGATACCACAGGTGATACAGATCTCCAGGCATATAAGATGGCTTTGAAGTTGATCCGACTCGAAAAAGAGGAAAAGCTCATCACTATGCATTGGATGTGGGCTTGGCCGGATGCTGTACCTGATAGAGAATGCGACTTTGAGGGCTGGGCCGTGATTGACGGTATGTATGGTTTCAAAGACTGTAATATCGTCAAAGGGGCATTTTCAAATCAAGACGGGAGAAAAGTGCCTGTTACTTGGAACCATAATTCCGACTGTGTTCTCGGATGCGGTTTACTTGAAGATCGGCCTGGCGGATTATATTTCTATGGATGGTTCCTCGAAGAAAATGAGCATATTCGTAATGCCAAAGCATTAATCCAGCAGGGTTTAGTTAAGACACTCTCCATCAAAGCGAATTGCCTTAAATGGGGAGACGGTAAGGTGACGGAAGGACGTATTGTTGAGGTTGCCCTCGTCCTCTGGAATGAACAGCCTCCTGAGTATCAGGATACACTTATTACGAAGCATAAGGAGTGGAATCTGAATGCTTGAGAAACTGTTTGAACTGACCAATCTTGGCTTTAAACTTTCTTTGGAATCCTTTGGCCCGGATTATATTCAAGTTAAACTCTCAAAGTATGATAGATATGTAGTTCATCTCGTTAAAAAGAGTCGAACGGAACATTGGAATAAAACTGATCCGGCGACTCATGAATTAATCACTATGGAGCTTCTCACTATGTTGACCCGTGATTTTCAACTCGCCTTTGGAGATCTCGAAGTTGTTCATGGGCCTGATATTCCTGCAATTTTAACAAAAGGTGGGACTCTGGATGTTTGATAAGTTTTATGATCTGGCCAGGAAAGGCTTCTCTGTTGCCTTTGAATCATATTTTATTGCAGGCCCAAGTATGAAAATCAAGCTCTATCGAGATCGGCAATACGCTACATACCTTGTTGACTTCCGTGAATGGGAATTTTTTGAGGGCCAAGATCCTATCAAACGAGACGAATTGATTGCGAGAATCCTCGATGAACTGGAGCAAAAATTCTATCATGACTTTGGAAAGGAGAGGAACATCCTCTATCCATGATGAAAGGCATATTTGATTTTATCGGCAGTGGCGGTGTCCCGCTTCGTGAAGTCTGGTTTGCCATGGAGCCCGAAAAACAAAATTTTGTTAAGTCGGTTCTTCGCCACAAATTAAATAGAACAAAAGCAAATGAGCTTGAGAGTGCCCAATTAAGAGCCGTATTCGATACCATGACCGATCCCGAAAAAGAATTCACCTATTATATTCTCGGTCATGATGAAGTCAATGCTGATAATCTGAGAATGTGGAGCAGTTTGGCGGAGGCATTGTCTAAATGATATTCTATCACAATGTTTTTTCAGGTGTTCCGGATTATAAAAGAGCTGAGGAAGCTTTAAATCAATATGAAGAACTCTACCGAGCAGAACCCTACAAGGCTGATTATCTAAAAGAGTATATTCTCCTCAGTGCCTTTTATCAGTCACTCTTCATTTCACATGATGGTTATGTGATTGACACTGGAAACTTTCAGGCTGTCAACTATGCAATTCTCAGAGACATCTATAACTTCGCAAAGAAGCACCCTCTCATCTGGCGATTGGTTATGGTCTGCTGATATTTTCTCCAATCGCAGGAAACACAACTCTTATAGTGAGAGAGCTCATCAGAAATGGTGGGCCCTTTTTATTTTTAAGCTAAAGGAGCATTTGTATTATGATTGACGCCGTCATGGAGCTTCAGTCAGTTGTCGGAGGAAATGCCAAAGCTGAAGTGATTCAGAAATACCGTGATGATATTTACTTCAAAAAGTTTCTTTGGTATGCCTTAAACCCGCTTCTCTCCTATCACTTCTCTGAAAAGACATTACGTGCGTTAGTCCGTAAGAGCAGAGTTGAGCTGGTTCACTTCGACAATATATTTGACTGCTGCGACTTTCTTTCCAGACTTCATGGAGTTAATGAAGAGGTCTCGAGAGAAGTTGGGACCCTTCTATCTCTTTATGATCCACATACCCAAGAGATTTATATTCAGCTCTTAGCAAAGACACTTCGACTCGGCGTTACTGCAAAATCAGTCAATAAAATCATTCCGGGTCTCATTCCTGAGTGGGAAGTTCAGCAGGCGTATCCGATCAATAAGTATCCGCTTGATGAAGGCACTGAATTCTGGTTGACGCAAAAGCTTAACGGCGTCCGGGCAACAATGTATAAAGGCCAACTGATTGCTCGAAGCGGGCAGGTCTATGAGGGTCTGGATCACATCATCAAGGCAGTCGGTGATCGAGCCAATGATGCTGACTTGGTCTTGGACGGTGAACTGATTCTCAGAGATAAAGGTGACCTCAGCGACAATGAAGCATTCAGGATGGCAACCGGGATTATTAACGGCGATGATCTGGAGGCGAAACGTCAAATTCGATATATGATATTTGATCTGATTCCTCTGGAGGACTTTGAGAATGATACTCCGTGTATGCTTTATAGCGATCGTCGTTCCCTGCTGGATCATTTCGGTGATATTTTGAAGCTCCCGAATGATGCAGCGACCATTGTCCCGGTCTTGTATCATGGAGAAGACCAGTCAATGATTTGGAGGCTTCTTGATAAAATGATCGCCGAAGACAAAGAGGGCTTGATGGTCAATACAGAATGCCCCTACAGACGGACTCGGCATAAAGGGATCCTCAAAGTGAAGCAATTCTATTCGATGGATTTGCCCATAGTTAGATGCGAAGAAGGCTCAGGGCGTTTGAAAGGAACGCTTGGGGCTTTTGTCTTAGAATTTATGAATAATGAGGTTAAGGTTGGATCTGGCTTCAGTGATGAGCAACGTGATATTTACTGGAAACGCCGAAAGGACCTGATCGGGACTTTATGCGAAGTCAAGTACAAGGAAGTCTCGGCCGACATGATTACGGGACTTCGAAGTCTTCAATTCCCAGTCTTCGTACGACTTAGAGATGATAAATCTGAAGTAAGTTACGGATAAGAAAGGATGATATTTATGGCGAACAAACCCTGTTTTGGATTGATTGTGTGCCCTTATTGCAGGCACAAAAATGCAGTCTTCTGGAATGGTAATGGCCGATCGGAGTGTCATGTATGCCATCGCAAGTTCAAGGTCTCCAGACAAAAGCTTACAGCGGTACAGCTTTATAAGGGAGATCCACCGGCATGAGAGGAAAGTGATATTTATGCCGTATACGGACGTTCCAGTTGTTCCTATTGTCTCTGCGACATACAAAAACCGCAGAAGAAGCAATCTGATTAAATGGCTTATGCGTGAGGGTGGTCTGACCGTTCAAGAGACGGCAGATCGAATCGGAACTACAAAAGAGTATCTGAATAATAAATTGGTACGGGACTCTTTTTCAATTGAGGATATTTTACGTGTGTCCAAAGCAGCAAACAAATCAGTCTTTATAGTTGATAATGAAACTGGAAAGGCGATGCGACTCACATGAAACCTTCCTTTCATTGCTACCGATGCTATAAGCCACTTGAAAAACCAGTCATCAAGCTTCAATTGACTCGCTATGAAACGGCAGCTCCAGAAATGTACCTTTGCAACGAGTGTTATTTTAAGTTTCAGAATTGGATCAAAGCAACTCCCAAGTATCCGTCAGATCCAATTCCTAACCTGATTCAGTAAGAAAGGATGATACTACATGAGCAGAGTATCAGTCACCTGGGATTTTCTCCTCGGCACATTATTTAAGGATGCTGAGAGAATGCAAATCGAGTGCGCTATAGGTGCGCTCTTACACAATCGGGAGGAAGGGCTTAAGCGTAATTACCTGATCTATGGTCCTCCTGCAACCGGTAAGTCCACGATCCTTCATTATGTTCAGAAAATCTTCGAAAAAGATCCTGATGTCATTGTTTTACATGATGTTTATCCTCAGCCAAGATTTTTTAAGGCAATCGAGACTAACTATTCTGGAAAAGTGATATTTGCAGCTACTAACGCTTATAGTCCTTATGTTCCTGAAGCTGAGGGTGGCGATAATTGGACTTGCATTGCTACCAGAAAGAAGTCCAAGCCCTTACCTCTTAACGTTTACAATCAAATATGTCAAACCCTCGATGAGTCCATCATTGAGATTAAATATGACTGTGAGTGCCAGTACGAACTTTATATGAAGTCATACGATAAACTCATGCAGAAATTACAAGAAAGGAAATCAGAATTATGAATCGCTGCTTTATCTGCGGAAAAGGGATCAATCCAGCCATTGACTTTGCCAAGCTGAAAGACAATGGCGGTAACATGAGCGAGGTACGTTCTCTTGCTGGCGGTCCGAACGATCCAAATCCCAAGTATTTTTGCAAGGAGCATCTGCGCCAGACCCTGTTTCTCATGAACATTCTGGGCATTACCAACATGGAGCTCACGGAGGAAGGATTATGAGCAAGGGTCTCATCATCTGTGGATATCCTGGAATAGGGAAAAGCTCCTGTGCCGGCTGGAATGGTGCAATTGACTTGGAGAGCAGCACCTTTTCACAGGAAATGGGCATGATGAACTGGATTCCCATATATGTCAAAACCGCCATTCAGTTGGCAGAGCAGGGATTCACAGTCTTTGTTTCCACGCATCGAGAAGTCAGAAAGTATCTGGCTTCTAATCCCTCAAAAATCCCCGTAGTGATATTTTGCCCAAAGTTTGAGTGGAAGGAACAGTGGATTGCACGTCTTCAAGCTCGCTACGATCAAAGCAAAGACTCTAAAGATCTCCGAGCACTCAAGCATGTTCAGGACTTTTGGGACAAGATTCCTGAAATGATCAAAGAAGCCCGTGAAGCTAAGATCCCAGTCATTCAGCCTGCCGAGCTGGACTATAACCTGAAAAGTTATATTTACTGGCTCCAGTTTCATTTCTACGACTGTGACTTCACCACACCTCTCCATATGCTCAAGAATGCTATTGAGTACACCAATGGCAACGATGAGTATAGCGTAGGCATGAGAAATGGTATGCGCTATGCGACATATTTGATAGACGGTGTTGATCCGGAGTACGAGAGGCTTTCTAAAAATAAGAGATGTATAGAAATGTCACTGCCTTATATGTTGAAAGGAGAAACCAATGGAAAGAACAATCATTCAGATGCCAAGTCGAATGTTTCGCCGACTCAACCGCAAGCAGAGACGGTGGAGACAGCAGGTTAAGCGCCATCCTGAGCGTGGATATTTGATCTCTGGTCCATGCAATCGACTAAAAACCTTGGCCGCCAGTGTGTATGGAAAGTCGGTGAGTCTGTGATTTATGATCGAGAAATTATGGAAAGGATGTATTAAGTTATGCTTTCCTTACTATCCATTCTTGGTGGGATGACTGCTATCTTTGGCGTGATGTTTCTAATCGCCTTATTCGTGCAGTGGGTTAGAACTCGACAAAGCTGGTCTACCAAGATATCCTACAATGAATTCAAAGTATGCTACGGACTTGATCCATACAAATGGACTTTGAAAGATGGCTATGCCGAATTCTGTTACAAAGGCAATTGTCACTATGTTCGGTTTAGCTTTTTCGATTATATTCGCTATGAATTGTTCTCTATGCATTTAGATCGAGAGGCAGAAAAGAAGAAGCAGCTTGAGAAACGAAAAGAGCTACGAGAAGTCTTCGATGAGGTAGATCGAAATAAGGAGATGAGTCAAAAAGATGCCTGAATGCGGAAGAAGATGCGTATACTGGCCACCGAGTGCTAAGGACGGCAAACCCTGTTCTGTATGCGATACCAGTGAGCCCTATCTGAATTGTTTTCAGCCGAAATCGAAGGATAAGCAGAGAAAGGGCTACGAGCATACCTATCATATTCGTCTCAACACTGAGCATAGACGAAGACTTAAAGCTATGGCTGCACAGAGAGGACTGTCAGAAGCGGCCATGCTTAAAGAACTTGTGACCAAGATATTTGAAAGGAGCTAAAAATGGCAAATCCAGATCCGAATGAAATGATTCAGAAGCTGATGACCGCTACAGGAGCTCTGGCAGAATTCATGTGGATGCAACATCAGAGTTTTCTGAAGGTCGGATTCAATGAAAAGCAGGCAACTTATCTCTGTGGGAAGATTGTTAGTGGGGTTCTGAACCGCAATAGCATGGAGCCCACTGACGATGACTGATATTTGAAAGGAGAGGAACTATGCAAATTCAGTCACTTTCAATTGTTGTTCCCACTGAAAAGTGCGTGAATGACTGCGCGTTCTGTGTGAGCAAACAACACAGTGAAGATTACGGGCAGAATCGGATGGCGTTTAATAATCCTGAGATTCACAAGGCAATTGAGGATTACAAAAAGCGTCTGGCCTATGCCCGTGATAACAATTGCAACGCTGTCATGCTGACCGGTGATGCCGAACCCACACAGAATCGAGCTTTTCTCACTCTCTTTGGTCTACTGAACGAGAGCCTGAGCAAGCCGTTCCGACATATTTCGATTCAGACGGCCGGAGCTTTCCTGGATCAGAATTATATTGAGTTTCTGCGTGATCATGTCGGGGTTAATACGGTGAGCCTCAGTATCAGCTCGCTATCTCACCTAATTAATTGGAAATACACAGGAGCAAAAGAGCGTATTGATATTTCCAAGTTATGTGAAATGATCAAGAGTTCTGGTCTGAATCTTCGAATCTCGCTAAATATGACTGACCAAATTCTGCCTGGACAATCTCAGCCTAAGCCAGAGAAGATATTTCAGCATGTCAAACATGTACTTAATGCTGATCAAATCACATTCAGAGTGTTATATTCTGATCAGTCCAATCCGGATTGTCCTCAGAATCAGTGGATCAAAGAACACGCAGCCACTCCCGAGTATATAGAGAGCATCAAGAATTATATTCGGGAGCATGGTCGGCCTCTTGAGATTCTGGCATTTGGTCAGACTAGATATGATGTAGATGGGATTTCTACTGTTCTGGATGATGACTGCATGTCTACGCAGGCCAAAGCCGAACTCAAATATTTGGTCCTGAGACCGAATTGCAAACTTTACACCAAATGGGACAGCACTGCAAGTCTGCTGTTTTAATAAAAAAGAAAGGAACTAAAAAGAAATGAACACCAAACTTATCTCTGAATTCGTCATGGCAGGTCTTATCGGCACCTTCAAAATCGGTAATTATATTGCCGATGAGAAATTTGAGAAGGTCAAGGCGCTGGAACTGGCCGTCGCCGAAAACTCTTCGGACGATCTGGCTAAGTACATGAAGGCAAAGAATGATATTGCTCTCCGGGACGCTGTCCTATCTCGTGAAGGTAAGGATTTGAAGATCGCCATCAAAGAGTGGAAGCGTACATCCGGCTTTGACTCTAAAAAGAATGCCTTCTACGCTGATGGCGCCCGTGCTCTTGAGGAATTCAAGAAGAGTCTGGATTACGACGCCAAGCTCGCTGAGATCCAGAAGGATATGGAGGACTCCATCGCGGCGTTCAAGGTCTCTGTCAACTATGACGAGACGGTGGAAGCTCTGGATCGTGAAATTGCTGATGCCACTGAGAAGTGGGAGATCCAGCGCAAGATGTATGAGAACGTTGACGAGACAATCTCCGAGGATGCAGCCAAGCTCAAGCATATCGCTGAGGATACCAAGAACAAGATCGTCGGCGAGGCAAAGGGCAAGAAAGAGGCCCTTGAGAAACAGCTTGCGGCTGAGAAGGAGAAATTCGATCGGAAACGCAGAGACTCTGTCCGTGGCATGGAGGAGAAGATTGCCAAGGAGAAACGGCGGCTGGACGAGAAGACAGCGCGCAATGTCGATTCTCTCGAACGGGAGTTTGACGAAGCCAAAGCAAAGATGCTCCATGATATTCAGGCGAAGAGGACTGAGGAGGAAGCCGACTGCATTCTGATGGCCCATGACAATGAAGAGCTGGTCAGACTCCAGGATGCCAATGACTACTCCAGATCCCTCTCCATCGCCTCCGATACCCCTGCCGCTGAGAAGCTGGCCTGGTGGCTGAAGGAGCATGGCTGGACCAAGGGCTGTGTGATATTTGTCGGAGCGCTTCCGGCGATCCCGGCTGGCTATCTGGCATATCGCTATGGCAAGTTCGTCCTTGACGTGGCGAGCAAGGTGTAAGCTATGAGTCTGAAAACCTGGGCCCTTAAAAACGGTCCGGCGCTTCTGACTGGCTTTGTCTGTTCCGGGGTTGTCACTACGGGTTACTTAACCTATACGGCAACCCTGGATTGCTTATCGGATACCACTGAGGCTGTTCTATTTGTGGAAGACAGTGATATTCCGGTAAAGCAGACAGTCCGCAAAGTAGTCAGAAAGAACTGGAAAAAGTATATTCCGGCCGGATTGATGGCTTTATTCACAATGGGTTGTGCGATTGGTGCACATAAGTGGCATGTCAGCAATGAGACTGCTCTGACCGCTGCGGCGTTGGCTTATAAGACTGCAAGCGAGGATCTCGAGAAGAAATTCAGCGAGAAGTATGGAGAGAATGCAGTCAAAGAAGTCAAGAAGGAAATTGCCGAAGAAAAAGAGCTCCGTCAAAAAGTTGATAAGTATGCCCTGAATACATCCGAGAAGTTCAAGATCTGGGAACCCTATAGCGAGCAATGGATCTACGCAGATCTGAAGGATATTCTCTGGGTTGAACTTTGTGCTAACAAGAGACTCCTGCAAATGGATACCGTGTATCTGGACAGTATTCTTCACATGTTTGGTCTCAAAGGCAATTCCAAATCAATGCATCTTGGCTGGAGCTATGACGATGAGATGTTCACTGAGGGCGCTGGCTACTATGGTGGCGCTTGGATCGAGTTAGCTCCTCAGATCATTGACAATCCGGATGGCAGCCATTTCTATCAGTTGGAGTACGGGATTCATCCGAATGATATTTCGTATCTCAAGGATTCGGGACCACTGCCATTCTGAAATCGCAGGTTTTGCATTCACTATAATAGAGAGGGAGGCTCGGAGCAAAATCTGGCCTCTCTTTTATATTTTCGCTTTGAAAGCAGAAAGGAGATTCAGCATGAGGTATATTCTCGCAACAATGGTCGGAGGCATTATGGTCTCAACGTCGTTCATCGCCGGTGCTATCTGCATGTATGGCATCATGACTGAACCGCATGTCAGCTATGTGGAACGGCATTCAAACAATGATGAACCCAAAGAAGTGGAGGAATGATATTTCATGGTTCCATTGAATCTGAAAACAATCCAGACAACTGCGAAACTCACAGGTAAAGCACTTATCAAGGCTGCCCCGACTGTCGGAGTGATATTTGGTGTCTGCATGATGGCAGGAGGCGCAGTCAAGACCGGCATAGAGACGCCTAAGATGGTGACAGAGCTTGCTACCCTCGATGCTAAGGAGGGACTTTCTCATAAGGAGTACCTGATCGAGAAAGGAAAGATTCTGGCATTTCATCTTGGCATCCCGACAGCAATGGTCATTGGCGGTGGTGCGATGATATTTGCCGGCTATAAGATCAAGTATGCTCAGGCAGCCATCGCCACGGCAGCATTGGCAACCAAAACAGAGGAGGCCGAGAAACTCGAGAAGAAAGTCATCGAGAAGTATGGGCCGAAAGAGTATGAGAAAATGAAGGATGAGATGGCGAAAGATGATGTGAAGTCTCATCCGGTCAACTATGCGACGGTCATCAACACCGGCCATGGTAACACACTATGCTATGACCCGATCCTTCACGACTATTACTGGTCTGATCTGGACTTCATTCGGAAAATGACCGAAAAACTCAATCTGGAAATGACTCATACTCGCTGGGGTATGAGAAAGTCCGCAGTCTGTTACGATACTTGGCGTGAATATCTGGATCTGCCGGCGAGTGATGAGCACATCAATGCAGATGATACTCTTCCGAATGGCGTTAAGATCGGTAAGGACTTCGGCTGGTTCAATTGCCCGATTGAGCTGAAGATCACGGCCATTCAATTGTCCGATGATAGTGTGGCCCATGTGATCGGCTTCACGAAGTCTGGCGCTCCGAAGTGGCATCTCAATCTTGAGGACAGTAATGGCGAAGATGCTCAGCGTCTGGACTATGAGCTGGATGATGACGAAACCGATATGAAGTGGAGGTAACCATAAATGAGACTCATCACGATCACTTATATTCTCCTGGCTGTGGCGATTATTGCGGTAATTGCTATCTAAACCGCAAAATTTACATGCCTTATAGTGAGACGGAGGTCTTAATTAAGTAAAGAAAGGAATCGAAAGAAATGAAGCTTTTTAAATCTAAGGAGAAACCCGAACTGACTGAGGAACAGAAAAAGGAACTCGAGGAGAAGAAGGCCAAGCGGAAGACGATCCTGGTCAACGGCGCGAAGGTCGTCGTCGGCATAGCAGCATTCTGTGTAGGAGGACTGCTTGTCGCGGCAGCTATGAGCGTCTCGACTGAGGACGAGTCCACTCCTGCTTACCTGCCCGAACCCGAGGAACCCGTGATGCTCCCGCAGCCGGATGAGGTTGCTGAGGAAGAACCGGAGCCCGTTGTGGTTGATTCTGAAGTAGCATAAGACCAAGTGAAAAAGGATGAGATCGTAGTAAATTACTATGGTCTCTTCCTTTTATATTTCTGTAATTATGAAAGAGAGGAACTGCAAATGAACGGTGCATTCATGAAAGGCTTCGGCAAAGGTCTCCTGCAAAGCATTTGTATTCTGGCCGCTACCTATTCGGTCAGCTTCGTCTACGGCTATGCCTCTGAACAAGGAAAAACCAGAGCCCGAGACCATTACTATAAGTATGGTTTCTAAATACTGATATTTGAAAGGAAACACAAACAATGAGCGACTTCAAGAAGAGAAATGAAAAGCCCGAACCCCTGACCCCCGAGCAGCAGAAAGAGAGACACAAAGAGTTTCTCAGTGGCCTGCTCTATGATATGAAGAACGGCGTCAATCCCACTTGGCCGGAGCTTCAGACCTGGGATTACAAAGGCACCTACGCCATGGATCCCATCGAGTACAAGCAGAAAAACCTCGAGCGCTTCGAGAGCCCCTATTTCACGGAGCGCCTTTTCGAATATGCAGTGATGCAGAATGCGTCTCATGATGAGCTCGTCCGCATCTTGAAGTTCCTTCTCGTCATCCTGGATAGCCAGAGATATTTCCTCGATGTCCTGAAGGCTAAGTACGATCTCGGCATCAAGTCCCTTGCGAAAAAGTATATGGATGAGGTGAAGCGCGTTGGCTGATATTTCCGGTGGCTGGTCCAAGAATCAGAGAGACTGGTTCTATAGAATCGGAAAGAAAGCACATAAGCTGTCTGGCCGATGTGATAAAAAGGGTAGATTCTATCTCAATCTTGCCAAGAAATTCATTCATGCCGAACCAGACGGAATCTGGCGTTATGTTATGGTCATGGCTGCCGGCTGGAGCAAATGTGCAGACATCTGGATTGATATTGCCGAGGAGTTTCTCAACAAAGTCGATGAGATTGACTGCCCGGACATGCCGGTAGACGAAATCGAAGAGTAAGCGCAAATTCGCAAAAAATACAGCTTTTATGATAGAGAGCGGAAGTGTATGAGGTGGTTACTTCGAAAGCTGTTTGAATTTAGACCACATCAGATATTCTCCGCTCTATATTTTTCTGTAATTTAGAAAGGATGGAACACAAATGAAAGACGTTGCGGTAGCCATTGCCAAAAGTCTCGGAAGCATCGGTGTTACCTATCTGATCTGCGCCTGCCTTGTGGGAGCAGATACTTTGATCCCGCATAAGTATATTTTTGTCGCTTCGGACGGCAAGAAGTACGGAATGAAATCCAAACCTGAATAATTCCGCTGCGGCAGTGTATGAAACGGTTACTTCATTAGGGATGAAGAGGTCATTGGTTCGAATCCAGTCTACTCGTTCAGAGTGGTAGCTCAGTCGGATAGAGCGCTATATGTACCGTTTCAGCTTTTTCTCCGCAGATCCACCCTTGATCCCGAATACGCATTGCAGAGCTCGGTTACTTCGAAGAACATAAAATTTGACGTACCTCCTTGGCTTTGCGGACTCTTTATGACCTTAGAGACTAAAGAAAGGTCGTCTCCCTTCATCCATTCTTTGATCTCCTTTTCCATCAATACACCTCAACCGAGATCAATTTTATCGTATTTGGGATCATATTTTTAATCCATAAGAGCCGTAGTGCAGAAGCCAGATACTTCAACTGCCATAATTTAGAGTTAGTTACTCGACCCTTGAAGGCTGTCTTGTTACATCACCCCTTCAAGTTTTTATCTGACTTTGGTTTTCTCGGCTCCTCCTTCCTACAATTCAGGCCGTAGTGAGAGATCCGCTTACTTCAACGAGTTCATAGGTTCGACTCCTATCTGTATTTGTATACAGGCGTGTGGTTACGCAAAGCATGATATATTATGCTAATTTATTGAATTTAAAAGCGAATTTGAATTGCTCGGCCTATATTTCGAGGATGTAGTTCAGTGGTAGAACGGCGTAATGTACCTTTTCAGTTTTCCTCAATTATATTTGAAGTGTATGAAATGGTTACTTCGCACTGTAATTGCCGACGACACTGGTTCGATTCCGGTCATCCTCGCCAACTATGCGGTAGTGAATGAAACGGTTACTTCCTTTTCTGTCGTAAGTTCGAATCTTATCTTCTCATTTTGAGATGTAGCTCAGTCGGTAGAGCAAAAAGCAAAATTAAACCGTTTCAGATATTCTCCGCATTCTCCACAAGGTCTTAGATGTGCATTGCAGAGGTCGGTTACTTCAAGATGATGATTTTCATACAAGACCTCCTTGTACTTTTTCGGCGGCTTAAGTCTTTGCCTTTCTCTTGAGTCCGCTGCTTTTTAATCGCCGCGGCTTCTCGTTCACCGTGACGATTTTTAACCGCTCTCGAATTCATCGCATCTAAGACCTATTTATATTCTGCAAAACTACCGCAGTGTATGATGCGCTTACTTCGGTTAATAAAATGATTAATACTCGTTTTTAATAGGTTCGAATCCTATAAACAGCCCATCCCGGACTGTCTTTTAAAGCGCTTCAGAAATTCTCGGTTTGTTTTGGTACCTCCTGTCTGGACAGTAGTGTTAAAGTCGGTTACTTCAAGATGAACATATTTTTAAAAGTGTCTGCACCACTTTTCCAAAAACCATTTATCCGACTTTGCTTTTCTCTGTTTAGACGGGAGGTCCATCATATTTTCCCTACTATAAAAATTTTTCGGAGGTGCCAAACTATGGCTAAGTTCAATTCCCCGAGACCCACCATTCGCACGACCAACCACGAAGGACATGTCGCATACTCTATGGCCGACAAATCCAAGCTCGTCACTCAGGTCCTCACCAGCTTCTTCAACGAGAAGAAGTTTTATGGGGACAACAGCGATGATATTCTGGAGACTCTGGATCGAGTCATCAAGGCTGATCCCGAGTTTGTCAGCAATCTCGCTGTCTTTGCCAGACGGGAGTTTAACATGAGGTCCATTTCTCATGTCCTGACGGCCCATCTCGCCCATGCACCTGAGGGTAAACCTTTCGTGCGCCAGACAGTCAAAGGTGTTGCCGTGAGAGCAGACGACATCACTGAGATCATGTCTTACTACCTCGCAACCTTCGGCAAGCCCATCCCCAACTCTCTGAAGAAGGGAATCGGCGATGTCCTCAAGACCCTGGATGAGTACAGCCTCGCCAAGTATAAGGGTGATTCCAAGTCCGTCAAGATGCGTGACCTCCTGTGTCTCTGCCGTCCCAAGCCTATGAATGGTGAGCAGGCTGCACTCTGGAAGCGCTGCATTGAGGGAACCATGGAGATCCCTGAAACCTGGGAGACTCAGCTCAGCGCCAGAGGAAACAAGAAAGAGGTTTGGGAGGATCTCATCGAAGGCAAGAAGCTCGGTTACATGGCTATGATGAGAAACCTGCGCAACATCATTAAGGCTGATCCGTATAACCTGGATGATGTCTACGCCAAACTTCGTGATCCTGTGGCGGTCAGGAAGTCCAAGCAGCTCCCGTTCCGATTCCTGTCGGCATACAGGACTCTGAAGAATGAGGGCCTCGGCACCAGCAAGACCTATGATGTGCTTGAGGATGCTCTGGACGCTTCGATCTCCAACCTGCCCAAGATTCCGGGAAAGACGGTCATTGCGATTGATATTTCCGGATCTATGAGCGATCCTGTCAGCGACAAATCCGATGTCCGCTGCTGTGATATTTCCTTCATGCTCGGTCTGATCGCTAATCGGATCTGTGAGGACGCTGTCGTCTACACGTTCAATAACCAGATCAAGAACGTCACTGTTCCGAAGCGAGTCAGCATTCTGGAGGCAGTATCGTCCAGCAGATGCGGCGGAGGAACCTATATGGAGCTTCCGTTCATGGCCATGACCCAGCAGAAGATCAAGGCTGACCGTATCATCATCCTTTCCGACAACGAGTGCAACTCCAGTTGGAGAGCTCCTGTTCAGTCTCTGGCTGATCGGTATCGTCGGGAGACCGGAAATGATATTTGGGTTCACGCTGTGGATCTTCAGGGTTATGGCACCCAGCAGTTCTACGGCAAAAAGACTAATATCATCGCCGGCTGGTCTGAGAAGGTCTTCGACTTCATCCTCCTGGCTGAGGAAGGTGTCGGATCTCTCGAGAAGAAGATCAGCGAGTACACCTGGTAAATCCTATATTTTTGATTTAAGGAGGAGGTGAGCAAAATGAAGAAGACCCTGTAAAGCAACCAAAAGAGAGGCTAAGTTTTTAACCTCTCTTTATTTTTTTTTGATTCAGAAAGGAGATGAGCGAGATGAAAGTTTTAGACCAGTCGCGTTTATTAATCAAATACCCAGTTGATGGTTCTCTCGAACGCCATGGAATCATTCATATTCGTCCAGGATTAGCTGATTGCGATCTCGGAGAATCCAGATGGAAACCTCTGAAGATAGCCATCGACGAGGAACATTATATTTCCGGCATGGGCCTCTATGCAAATGAAGAATTAGCAGAAGGGGTCGATGTTGTTTATTATGCTCTTCACGACAAAGACTGGGTTCCGCCTCCTCCCTGTCCAAAATCCAAGACCTTGCCAGATGTCTTCCACGATTTCCATGATATTTCTGAGGAGAAGAAGGATAAATGGTTTAGTGAATCGCCTTTTTATTTTTCCGCGGAACCTGATTGGGATGACTGGAAGATTCTCTTAGCTGGGTTTTTTAAGGAGGGAAGAAATTGAAATTTAAAATTGAACACAGAGAGGAACTGGTCGGATATTTTGAAGTCGAGGCCGATAATGAGGCAGAAGCCATGGATGCTTATCAGCATTTGGTCCAAGAAGCAAAGATCGACTACGGTGATATGGAGATGGTGGATTCATCCGACAAGTTGATCCGAGAGAATTTTGAAGTCGGACAAGAATGCTTCTGGGCTGCCGATAAAATTCATCCAGAAGATCGTCACTTTATCATCACCAGCATTCGGAGACGATTTTCAAATGGCGAAGATGGAAACATGAAGTCCTGGATGGAATTCGACGCAATTCGACATGATGGAACGGTTATTCAAAAGGAAGTGCTTTCGCCCGATCGTATCTGGAGAACCGGTCGAACTTATCCAGCTTTAGTTTTCACCAGAGGTTCAGATGCCTCCATATTCATGTTTGGAACAGAAAAAGTGTGGCCTATCAAAATTAATGGATAAGAGACTACTGGACTCCTATCAGCCTGACATCACTGAACTGGAGCAGCTTCAGGATTTCATTCAAGCTTATGCTCAAGATGTTGCCAAGAAATACGACGAATTCTTAAAGGAATGCCTGGAACAATGTGGATTAACTCCCGATTATGTTTCAGAGCATCCAGAAGAATTCTCCAAACGCGAAAACACCCAGGGCGATTTCTGTCAATACTTTCGAAATGGCGAAGAGATATTTACCATAAAGCGTTATCGAGAGTATCAGGATTGGCCTGGTGATGCAAAATTCATGTCCCAGTGTGTTTTTAAGTACGTCGCAACATTCCCTAAACATACAGAATAAGAAAGGACAACGCATGATATATAAAATTCGGCATGAAGAAACTTTTGTAGACTATTTTAATGTCTATGCCGATTCCGAAGAGGAAGCTTTGGCAAAGTTCGATTACCTTGTTAGTGAAGGTAAAATTGACTTCAATCATATGGAGATGATCGCCTCTTCAAATACCATACATGTTGATCCCATTCAAGTAGGTGATATTTGCTATTACCCGCAGGATCCTGACGCCATTTTCATGGTAACAAGGATCTATTATGGTCCAGACGGAACAGGAATCATGACGGGGTTCTTTGATGGCTTATATTTGAATGACGGATCTGTTATCCAAGATGGAACCCTTTCCCTTATTCACACAACTGGTGAACATGTGGACTTTGAGTCACTAAAACGTAATAAAAGAAAGGAAAATTAAACCATGTTCGCAATTATATTCTCTATCATTGCTGTGGTTGCCGGTATCGTGATTGGCAACATCATCGGAAGACTCAGAGCTGAAAGAAACGATGAGGAGAAAGCTCACTTTGTCTTTTGGCCTCTCCTGATCGCAATCGTCCTGTCAGCCATTATATTGGTGGCTTCATGCTTGGCCACAGTACCGACAGGCTTTACTGGCATTCTGACCTCATTCGGACGTGTGGAAGCGAGAACTATTGATGCCGGTCTTAATTTCATTAAGCCATGGCAGAATATTGTTACGATGGATAATCGAACCCAGAAGAAAGAATACGATGATGAAGCATTCACTAAGGATACACAGAACACCAGTTTTCATATGGCCATTACATGGTCCATCACACCGGCTGCGGCACGCGAACTCTACAAAACAGTTGGTGTAGATTATTTTGATCGGATTATGATTCAGCGTCTCCAAGAAGACAGCAAAATCGTAATCGGTAAAAAGATTGCGGATGGGCTGATTGAAGAACGTGAAACACTATCCAAGGAAGTTAAAGAATTGTTCAAAGCCGAGATGCAGGTCTATGGCATAGTCGTTGAAGATCTTGCTATTTCTAATATCGAATTTGAGCCTGAATTCACAGCGGCTGTCGAAGCAAAACAGGTCGCTCTTCAGAACAAATTAAGAGCTGAGACCGAACAGGCACAGAAGACAATGGAATCTAAGCAGGAAGCCGAACGTGCCAAAATTAAAGCACAGGCAGAAGCCGACCAGGCCCTCATCGCAGCCAACGCTGATCTGGAGGTTGTCAAGGTCCAGGCAGAGGCAGCCCTTTATGCAGGTGAGCGCGAGGCCGAGATGAACCAGAGAATCAGCAAGAGCCTGACCAATGAACTCGTATCCTACTATTGGATCAAGCAGTGGAATGGTGAGTTACCCGGTACTGTGCTGAGCGAAGACGGCAACTACATGATTTCTCTGAATCCCGGGGAGGCGAAGTAAATGGAAGAAAGACCTGGACGCATCGTTCTCGATGAAAATACGGGAATGCTTCTGTGGCAATATGAGGACGATGGAAGTTATGTACCTCTTGAAGTTTATAACGATCGCATCTATGTAACCGGCCATATTCCAAAAAGGAGCCATAAATGAGTATTTCTGAAGGCGTGATGCTAACCTGCGATATTTGCGGGGAAAGTCGATTCTTCACTGAGGCCCAGCAAGGCGTTGATGATTCGTGGATGAAGTGGCAGAAATTCATTGCCGGACCTCGATTTATATTTAAGAAAGGATCTGCCATTTGCCCGACATGCAGCGCCGAGCTTGGGAACCATCTGAGAGCTGCCGTCTATGAAATCAAGAAACAGAAAGGACTGGAGTAAATGGTCGTTATCAAAGATGAATGCACGAAATGTGATCATCGTGCCGTCTGCAAGTATACAGCTCAGATGAGAGACTATATCGACAAGATCACAAATGCTGATGGCACCGGAGGAGTTACCGACAATAAAAACGTGTTTCTTGCACGAATTGAATGTCGGCATCATTTTCCGCTTGTAAGTATGAGAGATTCAGAAAACCTGAAAGGATCATAAACCATGATGAGAGCCGACATTAATCTGGAGCGCATTCACGACTATATCGCGGATCTATTCGCTGCGGCCGGGCTGAAAGAAGAGTTTTCACATTATATTCTGTCTGTGTCATGTGACGACGATCCATATCATAAAACGCTCCAACTCAATCTGGAAATCAGCACCGATAAACCGCCGAAAAGTCATCCACACTGCATCTCTATCGTTACGACCAAGAGCCATACTTTCGACTATGGCACGTCTATAGATGAGTTTGCATACCAGATCTCCAAGATGACCCAGGCCCTGAATGACACTCTTGGCAATGAAAGCATGCATCCCATTCCTCTCGATTTGCCGATAGGTTGGTATCGAGACTTATATTTGCCCAAAAAGGTAGATATGCTGGATGCTCGCTTCTGGCCCGATGTAATCGACTATACCAAGTTCTCTGAGAAGAAGCAGGAAGAATTAGAGTCTCTAACCGCATGCTTGAAAAAGCGTGCAGAGATTAAAATTCGACCGATCGACATGTACCCGAGAGGCGCTGTGGATGACTTGGCCGACATGATTGTCAGACGAATTGATCCACAGCCGGTTAATAACCAGGACTATACCAATCACATTATATTTAATAAAGGAGACGATACTATGAATTTCACCGCTGAACAGAAGAAGACTCTTGACCAGATCAACCTTGACGCCAGTGCCAAGCAGGCCGAGCTGGAGGCTGATCGCCAGAAAGCCATCGAGGATCTCAAGAATGATGCTGAGATGGATGCTATCCGGAGAGATCTGGACAAGCTGGCATGGAAGAGACATACTTTCTATCAGTCTCTGATCGACCAGGGCTTCAATTCCGAGCAGGCCATGCAGATCCTGCTGAATGAGTTCTGATGGAATCCAAGATGACTATGGAGGGTGGGGCATTATATTTTGCTCCATCCTCCGATTCTACAGAGCCCATTCGTTTTCTGAGCGGGATTGATTTAAGCGAAATTGTGCTGGACATAGACGATGAAAAGGCCAATGAGCGAGATCGGGAAGAATTCAAGCAGCTCAAAAGAGACCTCTCCGCCACATTCGCTATTGATATTTCCAGCAGTAGGGCTTGGAGACGTGTCAGACGAATTATGCGTAAAGCTCGTCAGAAAGCCAAAAGACAGTGGGAGAAGAGAAAACATGCTACTCAAATGGATTGAAATCCTGTTTATCCCAGCTATTATATTTTACTTCACTCGAGACGAGAAGGAAGATGACACCTATGAGCAAAAGTAAAAAGAAGCGGACGAATCCTAAAAGCCAGCCAAAGTCCCAGCGAGACGTGGATCAATCCTTTGCCAGTGGGCTGCAACTCGGTCTAAAATGTGCTGATTTGATCTGGTTCAATACACTTCTGGACAAGCACCCGGGAGCCGTGGATATGGATACTACGTGGAAAGAGGTCGTAAAACTCCAGCACGAAGTCGCAGAAGGGCGTGTGACATGGGGTGATCTTGCGAAAACTCTAAAGCAGGAGTATCTGATGATGCTCGACTATACATAAATGCTACGGACGCAAGAAAAACACGGCTTATAATGAAGGGATTTACTTCATAGTGATGATATTTCGAAAGGAGAAATTGGCAAATGAAGGTACTTGATACATGCAAGATCGGCGCACAACTTCTCGGGACTGCAACTGTCCAGATGGTCGTTGGAGGGGTTATCACTGCTATCATGCCCCCGGAAGTGAGTGTGGTTTATAAGACCGCAGTCAAGGTCGGGAGCTGGATTGCAGCGGGAGTCGTATCCAAGGCTGTGGACAATGCTGTCAACGAAACGTTTGATAATGTCGAGGCTGTCGTGAACGAGATCAATAATTATGTCGATGTTCTGAAACAGAAAGAACCTGAAGCTGTAAGTAATGAAACATCAGAGGAGAAGGACGGGGAATAATACCCCCGCCTTTTCTTTTTTATTGAGGTATGGTGAAATGGAGGATTATATATGCGAAGAAAAATTGCAAAACGACTAAGACGAGAATGTATGCGAAATGGCATTCAAATTACGAAAGAAGCATTTATTCATGAGCCTGGCTGGAAAAGAAAAGACTGTGGATATGAAATCAACTTTGTTTATCGTGGATGGAAAGTGTGGTGCTGCGGACATGATATTCTGCAAGCATGGCGAGATGCAAAGTGGACGATAACAAACTGGGATCTTGGGGATCATAAATGTACCGGTAGCTGACTCATAATCTCCAGGTGTAGCTCAGTTGGTTAGAGCGCTTGATTTGGGATCAAGAGGCCGTGAGTTCGAGTCTCGCCACTTGGACCAATTTTCATTTACAGAGAGGAGTAATATTGATGAAAACGTTCATGGGCAATTCTTGTGGCAATGGCTTTTGTACGTCTTCTGGATGTGAGAGATGCAAATATTATTGTCCAACACTCTATGGACATAAAGTTCCTAAATGGCTTGGCAATTTAGGTTTCAATATTGAAGCTTTTCTATTTACAGTCTTATCCAATCTGAAATTATATTTTTAGAGAGGGGGTGGTAAACATCATGAGAAAATTAGCAGGCTATTTGTTGCTAATCTTGGCTTTTGCGATCCTCTTTCTTATATGTGCTCTCTTAAGAGGGTTTCGGACGACAGCCATTGCATTTATTCTCGGTTTTGGGATAGCAATGTTAATTTACTTTGCCGCAATTCTGATTACCAGTTAGAGAAAGGTGATTCATTTATGCGTGATATTCTGAATTGTCCAAACTGTGGTGCGCCAATTGAGAAGAGTTACTGCCCATACTGTGGAGCAGTCTTTCTTGATTGGGCTTGTTTTGATGTAACAAGACCGACATTTGTCAAGATTCGTGATCGAAGGACTGGCAAGATCAATCTGATGAAGCTCTCATTATATTCCGTCGATGAACGAATTGAGAGCGAGCCGACAACGTTTTGGGTCGATGACCGACCCTGTTATCGAATTAGTCAACCAGACTATACAATTGAGGCGGAATTCAAGGCAGTTCCATTTAAGCATCCTTTAACCGAAAAAGAAACATTTAGGATTGAAATAGATGAAGAAAAAGCCCCTCCTGAAATTGTGAAAGATGCTCTGAGGGGTTTTACTGAATAAAGGAGACTGATATTTATGAGTATTGAATACGATGAATACCTGAATGAGCATGTAGGTGCTGTTCAGAAGGGTTGGCAGTGGATGAAGACCAATCTGATGCCTCGACTGATGGATTGGATCAAGGCCAACTATAAGGCTGATGAGTTTGATATTTTTGATGTTGAGAAACTTGTCGCTGAGCATGACCGTTCCAAAATTGAGCCGGACGAATACTACTTCTATGATGATTATTTCTATCTTCGCAAGGACAATCGTTCATCTGAGGTGGTTGATAATTTCCATCGGGCTTTTCTCATGCACATGCATCGTAACCCACACCATTGGCAGTATTGGGTTATGAGCACGGACAATAAGGGCGAACCGAGCAGATGCATCGAAATGCCCCTTGCTTATATTTTCGAAATGATCTGCGACTGGTGGTCTTTTAGCTGGCGCAAAGGCGATCTGACTGAGATCTTCAAGTGGTGGGATGAGCATAAGGATTATATTCAGCTCCATAAGAAGACCCGGAAGGCTGTCGAGAAGATCCTCGAAGAGATGAAGAAAATTCTGGTGACTGAGAAGGACAAGCCCCAGCCCAACGATCGTGACCCACTGCCCCCTGATGGTGTAAAAGAGATTGCCACGGAGATTCAGCATGTGCCTGAGGAGATTGGACACAGTGATGAAGGCATGGAGGAAGACAATCCCAAGAAGTTTGGCGTCCCGGAGATCAAGAAATACCCCATGCCTGATGCTGATCATGTAAGATCCGCAATTCGCTTCTTCAATTATATTGATCCAAAGTATGAAAAAGAATTGGCCGAGGCTATTCTGGAACGTGCTAAGGAGTATGGCGTTGATCTGGATGAGATGAACATTGGGAATGAGAATCGATTTAAGAATTATATTTCCAATAAGGATGACCATCTCGAACACCATGGGATTAAAGGACAGAAATGGGGCGTTAGAAGGTTTCAAAATGAAGATGGGACCAGAACCGATAAAGGTAAAGAGCGGGAATACTATAGACGAAGAGTTGTTCGTGAACTTAAAAATATTGATGACGTTAATAGAATTGTAAGTACGCTCTCTGAAATTGAACAGAAAGAACTTGGAGTTTCTTCTGGCGATGATAAGTGGATTCCGGATGAGACGAGAACCGATCGAGCCTCCAATATAGCCAAGACTTTCCTGGAGTATGACGGCGATATTCCAATCTCTATGCTCGAGATTTGGGATATTGGTGATGGACGAGCCGACATTGCTCTTGCCACTGATCCTAAATATAGAGGGACTGGTGCAACTTCTCGCAATATTCAGAAGGCGCTTGACTGGTTCAACAGTCCTGAGAATTCCAGATTCAATGAACTTCAGTGGAACAATCTGAAAGAGAACGCCAAGTCCGGTCAGATCGCAGACCACTATGGATTTGGCGATTATGTCGATGATGACAAGTGGGAATACAGAAGGATATTCAAGAAAGGAACCGAAAATGAGTAAAGCCTACAAGTGTGATCGCTGCGGGAAGTTGTATGAACCAAATAATAGCGAACGAATTGCATTTGATGGAAGACCGCTTTCTACTTTGGCAATTGGCGATTACAGCTCTCAGTCTTTTCACAGCCCCTTTGATATTTGCAATGGATGTGCTAAGGAATTTGTTACATGGTGGAAATTGGGTGGGGATTGATCCATGAAAAACATTTATCTCATTGTCGGAGCGAGCGGGAGTGGCAAGACGACTGTTACAGAGCTTCTGGCACGTGACCACGGTCTGAAAACAGTCTGGTCATATACCACTCGCCCGCCTCGGTTTGAAGGCGAAGAAGGACATATATTTGTATCTGACGAAGAATTCAATCGGCTCGGTGAGATGTGCGCTTACACTGAGTATAATGGCTATCGTTATGGTGTCACCTCGGAGATTATCGACCAGAATGATATTTATGTGATTGACCCACCCGGTGTATCGTACCTAAAACAGCATTATAAGGGCCATAAAGGGCTTGTGACGGTCTTTTTGGATATTTCCGAGGAGATTCGTAGGAAAAGAATGGAAGCCCGTGGAGACGATCCTGAGGCCATTGAGAGGCGTCTGGAAATGGATCGAAAGTGGTTCGATCAGAGCACTTTTGACTTTGATGTGGACTTTTCTATGATCGAAACAAAACCTTGCTGGACACCCGAGGGCTTTGCAGAGAACATTATGAGCTTCATACAGTATAAGGAGAAGAAAGAATGATATCTGCGTTTGAAGACTTGGAAGGTGGCACAATTCAGGCAGATGCACTGGAAGATCTGGCTTACGAGGCTTTTGAGGTCTGTGGTTACCCTAAAGAGGCCATCGAAAACGAACTCGGGCACTTTGTTGTCACCTATTACGATAACATTTGGTGCTATTTTCATGATGACGACTTCCTGTTTCTCATCGAAAAGACCGTAAACACCCTCGGAGAGATTATATTAAGCGTGGAATTCATATAAAATAGCACTTAATCGCAAGAAAAACAGCTTTTTAAATGGAGAGGATTGGGATATTCCCAGCCTCTCTTACTTATTTTAAGGAGGAACAACCCAATGGCAGAAGTGAATATGGAAGATTTCAAGCCAAATTCGAGGAAATACCATGAAGAAATGGCTGCGACCGGTGGTGAGGGCATTGATCAGAGCACCGGTGAAGTGATCGCAGTGCCTCAAAAGAAGGCTGAAAAGGTCATTCAGGGGGCTGCGGTGAAGAAAAAGAGGAGTCTGGGCAGGCGCTTCTTTGATATTTTCATTGACGAAGATGTCGGTGACGTGAAAACCTACCTTGTTTACGATGTTTTGGTCCCAGCAGTCAAAGAAAACATCGCAGAACTCATCAATTCCGCAGTCAGTATGCTCTTTTTCGGTGAGGCAAGCCGGAGAGTAGTGCGTCGTCAGGGCGGAACTGGCTCTAAAGTCAACTACAATGGCATGTTCAATGGTGGCCAGAGGACCGAAAGACTGCCTCGTGGTGGCCGTAGCAGAGTCGCGCATGACTTTGAAGATATTGCTTTTGAGTCTCGCGGCGAGGCTGAGATGGTCTTGGACGGCATGATGGAGATTCTCAACGACTATAAGCAGGTCTCCGTAGCCGATTTTTATGATCTGGCAGGTGTTTCAACCGAGTTCACCGATAATAAGTACGGTTGGACTGACCTGCGTGGATGCCGTGTGACTGGTTCTCCGAGCAGAGGATACACCATTCAGCTCCCCAAATGTATGCAGTTGGAGCGTTAATACATAGCAAATTGCTATATTTTAGGACAAAAATTCAAGGAAAGGAATTATATTTACCATGAAACTCCCTATTAATACGAATGCGGCTAAGACTCTGGCCATCAAAGGATATATGAAACTGCGTAAAATCAGCCCTGAACTGGCTCTTGCAGGTGGTATTGCCTGTGGAATCGGTGCTGTGGTCGCCGGATGCCTCTGTGCCAAGCATGTGACCAAGGCTGTTGAAGACTGCCACAAGGATCTGGATGATATTCAGAAGAAGGTCGAAGAGGCTAAAGAGAATAACTGGCCGGTTCCTCTCGAGAAAGACGTAAAAGAGATGAACTGGAAGGCATATAATCGCATGGTCTGGAAGATTGCTCGTGCTCTGGCCCCTGCAATCGGCCTGGAAATCGCCTCTATTGCCCTTTTCCTGCTCTCTCACGGTGTTCTGAAGCAAAGATATCTGAACACCACAGCGGCTTATGCTGCCCTTCAGGAGGCTTTCCTGGGCTACAGAGGGCGTGTTGCAGAGGTTATTGGCGAGGATGCTGAGAAAGTGCTTCTCGCCGGTGGCAAAGTTGAGAAAGGAATCATGGTTGAAGGAGAAGATGGGACTGTGACCAAGGCTTCCGGAAACAATTTAGTCATCAAAGACCACAAAAAGTCCCCGTATGAGTTCGACTTCAACCGTCATACAGCCCCTTTGACCTGGAATCCGAACCCTGATTACACGGAAGCATTCCTTCGTCAGACACAGAATTTCTTCAATGACATGCTCCAGAAGAGGGGTCACGTATTCATGAATGAGGTGCTGGATGCTCTCGGAATGGCTCGTACTCCGGCCGGTGCAGTCTGTGGTTGGTACAAAGGAGCCGGTGACGATTGTGTTGATTTCGGCTATATGGACTCCTTTATGAGAGATTATCAGCTCGATAGCGACCTCTGCCGGAGAAATATTCACCTCAATTTCAATGTCGATGGCCAGATTTGGGACATGATTTGAAGGAAAAATGGATATTTTAGCGTCGATTCGGAGGAATTTTGTGATAGTTTTGAGCGATTTATCCCGTTTGAACGCACAGAAAGCTTCCGTTTCGACGAGTGGAAATACCTAAAATGAGATAAAATGTGATATTTTCGTCTATTAAATGGGCTCTGAGAGGCTCAAATAGACAAAATTTTGTGATAGTTTTTGTGATAGTTTTGAAAAATAAAAAGTATCACAAGGAGAAAACCATGATTAATGCATTAGATTTGCTGAATTTTGTCGCCAAAAACACGAAAAATGAGATGATCGACGAGCAAAAAGTGCTGATTTATATTCGTGAGCACATGAATCGGAGCGTTGGAAGCGTGATGACGGCAAAAATTATTGCAAGAGATTTGGATTGGAGAGAAAAATGAACGGAAAATTGTTATATTTCATCGGCGGTGTGGTCGGTGGAGCCCTCGGAATGTGGGTCGTGATGGAGAAAAAGTACCAAAAACGCCTCGATGAAGAGGTCGCGGAGGTCAAAAAAGCCTATTCTGAGAAGAAAAATGTGATAGTTTTTCCAAAATGTGATAGAAATTGTGATAGTTTTGAGGGCAAAAAAAGCAAAACTATCACAAAAAGTATCACAGAAAATTCGGAAAATGACCCCGAAAAAGCGAAAAAATTAGCCGAAGAAAACGCTCGGAGGAAGGCTGCGGATATCGAAAGTTACCGGCGAAAAATGGAAGAAAATGGGTATGTAGATACCCATAAAACCGAGTATAATCTGTTCTCAAAACCGCCCAAAGCTGTGGATATTCACAACGGAATTGACGAGGGAGAAGACCTCGAAATTGTAGATACAACACCTGCTGAGGACGCTCCCGGACCCTATGTTTTGGAGACGGATGAGCTGTCTACGGCAGCCGAAAAATTCGTGAATGAGCAGCCGTATTTTGAGAAGGTCACGCTATATCTGTATGATGATGGAGTGCTTTGTTCGGAGGAAGATGAGATCATTACGAACATTGCCACGACCGTCGGCCATGATGCTTTGGGAAGGATTGGGGAGTATGAACCGGACGTGGTTTATGTGCGAAATGAGCAGCAGAGTACCGACTATGAGGTAATTCGGCAGTATCGTGATTTCGCAAGTATTTCCCCTGAAAATGAGTAAAATTGGCTAAAAATAGGCGAATTTGGGGTAAAAATGGCGGAAATTACCTCAATTGGCTGTCTGAAATCGCAATTCCTGATGCTGAACAGCGTGACATGTATCAGAAATTATTGCTTGGATTATATTCGGAAGACTTCTATTGGCTGGTCAAAAATGATGGAAATCGGGCTGGAGACGGCGAGCATTTGAGATGGATATTTGAGCAGGAAACCGGATTTGAATGCGAAAAAACGGGGCCTTGTTCGGTGCTTGAAGTGCTCGTTGCGCTGGCTCAAGATTGTGAAAATGAGATCATGTATGACCCGGATGAAGGGGACCGAACCGGCGTTTGGTTTTGGGAAATGATCGAGAATTTGGGCTTGGATGGACTCGATGATTGGTGCTTTGATGAGGACGATTTTGAGTACGTTGTGAGACGATTTCTCGATCGAAAATACAAGGCTGATGGACAAGGAGGACCGTTCGTGATTCGAGGATTTCGAGGCGATCTGAGACGGGTCGAATTGTGGTATCAGCTCAATTTTTACATGAAAAATCGGTGTGAATAATTTGAGAGAAAAAATGTCGAAATTTTGGGTTTGTGATGTTTGTGATAGTTTTTTTTTACTTAATATAGAAAATTAATTTTTTATATATAAATATAGAAAAATTTTTATCACAACATCACAAAGGCGAATATTGGGCGAAAAAGGCGTAAAGTCATAAAAGCCCAGAAAGGAGGTAACTATGTGTGGATTTTCTGAAAGTGGCGTTACGGAATAGTAAACGCGGCGGACAAGAAATTTATCCAGTCTTCATTACGAAGTCGTCAAAGGATCTCATGATCCGTGGTGGTGACTTTTATGCTATATGGGATGAGCGCAAAAATGCGTGGTCGCAGAATCAAGATGATGTCATCGACATGATTGATGCTGAGCTGGATAATTTCAAAAAGAATAATCCCGCATTGAAGGACGCCAGTATTCTCTATATGTGGAATGCTGATAGCGGTGTGATAGATAAATGGCGTAAGTTCTGTCAGAAACAGATGCAAGACAACTATCACAACTTAGATGAGAAATTGATATTCGCAAACACAGAAGCGAAACGCGAGGATTACTCATCTAAGAGATTGCCCTATGCTCTTGAAGAAGGAGACTATAGCGCTTGGGATGAACTTGTCGGAACATTATATTCCGAGGAAGAGCGTCACAAGATTGAATGGGCAATCGGAGCAGTTGTTAGCGGTGATTCGAAGACTCTACAAAAGTTTCTTGTTTTCTATGGTTCTGCCGGTACTGGTAAATCAACGATTCTGAATGTGATCCAAGAATTGTTCGAAGGATATTGGACAGTTTTTGATGCAAAGGCTCTGGCCTCTTCAACAGATGCGTTTGCTCTGGAAGCATTTAAGAAGAATCCTCTTGTTGCCATTCAGCATGACGGTGATCTGAGTAAGATTGAAGTGAATACCCGTCTGAATAGTTTGGTGTCTCATGAAGAGATGACTGTAAACGAAAAATTTAAGTCACAGTATTCGACAAGATTTTCTACGATGCTGTTCATGGGAACAAATAATCCGGTACGCATTACCGATAGTAAGTCTGGTATTCTTCGAAGACTTATTGATGTTTCACCGACAGAGAACAAGATTCCATTCAATCGGTATCAGACTTTGATGAAGAAGATCAAGTTTGAACTCGGAGCAATCGCTTATCATTGTCTTCAGGTGTATAAAGAAGATCCCTTATGCTATGAGAATTATATTCCGAGAACGATGCTTGGTGACACTAATGACTTCTATAATTTCATGGAAGAGAATTTTGTGGAGTTTAGAGAGGGCGTCACTCTTCAGCAAGCTTGGTCTAAATACAAAGAGTTTTGCGATGAGGCAAAAGTTCCATATCCATATAGCAAGAGGTTATTTAAGACTGAGCTGAGAAACTATTTTCACGAATTCCATGAGCGGACAAGAGACAGTGCTGGAAACCAAGTCTGGAATTATTACCAAGGCTTAAAACTAAGCAAGTTTGGAATGGAGGAAGAGAAGCATGATATTTCCGGAACTGATGGAGATGGATCCTCCGATGAAGCTTCCTCTGAATCTGTGGCTGAAGATGGAAATTGGCTTCACTTTGCAGACCAGAAATCGGTGTTTGATATTCAGATGGCGGATGCACCAGCTCAATATGCTCGAGAGGACACCGAGGGGCCTTGGAAAAAGTGGGATGAGGTTAAGACTGTACTTGGAAAGCTTGACACAAGTAAGCTCCATTATGTCCGAGTGCCTGAGAACCACATTGTAATTGACTTCGATCTAAAAGATGAAAGCGGTGAAAAGTCATTAGAAAAGAATATCGAGGCAGCATCTCATTGGCCACCGACTTATGCCGAACTGAGCAAGTCCGGTCAAGGGATTCATCTGCATTATATTTATACGGGAGGAGACCCGGACAGATTAAGCCGGATTTACGAAGACGGGATCGAGGTGAAGGTGTTCACTGGAAAAAGCTCGCTGCGAAGAAAGCTCACCCAGTGCACGTCAAACCCGATTGGCACGATATCGTCGGGTCTTCCGTTTAAGGTGGAGACAAAGATGGTTAACTTTGACTCTATCAAGAATGAAAAAGCAATCAGAACAATTATAAAGCGCAGCTTGGCGAAAGAGTATGCTCCGCATGCTACTGTCACAAGCTGTCAATTTATTTTAAAGATTCTGAATGATGCTTATGAAAGCGGAATGCACTATGATGTGACGGATCTTCGTCCTTATATTTTGACATTCGCGGCTAAGAGCTCTCATCATGCTACCGACTGCATCAAGATGGTGAATGAGATGCAGTTTAAGTCCGAGGATCCTTCCGAATCTATGGAGCCGGATGACGATGTCATTATATTCTTCGACGTTGAAGTTTTCCCAAATCTGCTTCTGGTTAACTGGAAGAAAGCTGGAGAAGGAAATCCGGTAGTTCGTATGATCAATCCCAGTCCGAATGAGATTGAGAATCTTCTTCGTCTTAAACTGGTCGGGTTTAACTGCCGGAGATACGATAACCACATTCTGTATGCCAGAATGATTGGATATTCTGTCGAGCAGATCTATGAACTTTCTCAAAGGATTGTTAATGGCAGTCCAAATGCCTTGTTTGGAGAAGCTTATGACGTTTCATATACGGATGTTTATGACTTCTGTGCAAAGAAACAGAGCCTGAAGAAATGGGAGATCGAGCTTGATATTCACCATCAGGAGCTTGGCCTTCCTTGGGATCAGCCTGTTCCGGAAGAACTCTGGGAGAAGGTTGCCGAATACTGTGATAACGATGTAATCGCATGTGAAGCAGTTTTCAATGCCCGTCAGGCAGACTTTATAGCAAGAGAGATTCTGGCAGACATTTCTGGTTTGAATGTGAATGCCACAACTAACATGCACACAACCAGAATTATATTCGGTTCTGAGAAGAAGCCTCAGTCTCAGTTTAACTATACTGATCTGTCGGAAATGTTTCCCGGGTATAAGTTTGAGAATGGTAAGAGTACGTACTGGGGCGAAGAAACCGGTGAAGGTGGTTATGTCTATTCAGAGCCTGGCATCTACTCCAATGTTGCTTTGCTGGATATTGCATCTATGCACCCGACAAGCATTGAATGCCTGAATCTGTTTGGGCCTTACACTCAGAATTTCAGCGACATCAAGCAGGCGCGAATTTATATTAAGCATAAAGATTTCGAGGCCGCAGGCAAAATGTTCAATGGAAAGCTTGCCAAATACCTGACCAGTAACGAACAGGCGAAAGCTTTGTCCTATGCTCTTAAGATAGCCATTAACAGCGTCTACGGGTTGACTTCGGCTAACTTTGAGAATCCCTTTAGGGATCCACGTAATGTAGACAACATTGTTGCCAAGCGTGGCGCTCTATTTATGATTAATCTGAAGCATAAGGTTCAGGAACTTGGCTATACTGTTGCTCATATTAAGACGGACTCCATAAAGATTCCGGATGCTACTCCGGAAATTATTGACTTCGTTATGAAGTATGGCAAGGAGTATGGCTATACTTTTGAGCATGAGGCAACCTATGAGAAGATGTGCCTTGTGAACGATGCTGTATATATTGCTAAGTACAATGACGGTCCTCATGAGTTTGAGCTTTCGACCGGCGAGAAGATCATGACCCCGTGGACTGCAACTGGCACTCAGTTTCAGGTTCCGTATGTATTCAAGACTCTGTTTAGCCAGTCTCCGATTAAGTTCAGAGACATGTGCGAAACCAAGACTGTAACCTCTGCTTTATATTTGGACATGAATGAAAGTCTGCCCGATGTAAGCGGTTTTGAGAAACAGTTGGTCAAAGTTGAGCGGGAGCTTATGGATATTTGGGGTAAGAACTGGCAACAGAACTTAAAGGTCATTGGATCTCGAGATGTCGATGAAACTGGCATTGATATTGAGACCATTCAACGTTCAAATGATTTGGTCCGTGAGCATTGGCGCTTGGATGAGGAGATTGCTAAGGGTCATGACTATCACTTCGTAGGTAAGGCTGGGTCTTTTTGTCCTGTCATGCCTGACTGTGGCGGCGGTGTTCTTCTGAGAGAGAAGAACGGAAAGTATGCAGCCGCTACGGGAACCAAAGGCTATCGTTGGCTGGAAGCCGAGATTGTTCGAACTCTCGGTAAAGAAAAAGATATTGACCGCAGATACTATGCGGCCATGGTCGATGAGGCGATTACTTCAATCTCCGCTTATGGAGACTTTGAGGCTTTCGCCTCTTAATTGTTGTCATTTATATTTTGAAAGGAGTCTATACAAATGGCTAATCAGAGAATTCCTAATATTTCGGTGGAGAATGCGAGAATCATCTTCCGCAATTTTGCTGGCAAGGAGAGCAAGTTCAATGCAAAGGGAAAGAGAAACTTCTGCCTGGTTCTTGACAATGATGTTGCCGAGGACCTGAAAGATATTGGCTGGAACATTAAGTATCTCTCTCCGCGTGATCCTGATGATGTTCCACAGGCATACCTTCAGGTTGCCGTTGCCTTTGACAACTTCCCGCCGAAGATTTGGCTGATTACCGGAGGCAAGAAGACCGAACTGACTGAGGATACCATTTCAGTTCTGGATTATGCCGAGATCGAAAACGTAGATGTCATCGTCCGTCCCTATGTTTGGGAGGTCAATGGCAAGAGTGGTGTGAAGGCATATGTCAAGAACATGTATGTCACCATCGCTGAGAATGAGTTCGAGAAGAAGTATCGGAATCTCGATGAGGAAGATATCGGTGAGGATCTCCCGTTCTGATATGACTGACAAGGAGCTGCTCTTTTATAAGGGTGGCTCCTTTTTTGATATTTTGCGGAGGTGGAAAATAGATTGGTCGCACTCTATGACTACCAATGGGATGCAATTGAGAGATTGAGAAACGGCTCAATCCTTTGTGGCAAGGTTGGCTCTGGAAAGTCCAGAACCGCAATTGCCTATTATTTTTGCAAAGAATGCGACGGAATGCTGGATGGGACTCTTCATGGTTTTGATGATGACTATGTACCAATGGCTCATCCTAAAAGCCTGTACATCATCACAACCGCTCGGAAACGGGATACAAAAGAATGGGAAAAAGAATTGATTCCGTTCTTGATATCTGGTGATGAGGATTCGATCTACCATGGTCTTATGGAGGTCCATGTCGATTCATGGAATAACATCAAAAAGTATGTAACTGTTCAGAATGCGTTCTTTATATTTGACGAACAGCGAGTTGTAGGAACCGGTGAATGGACAAAATCCTTTTGGAAGATTTCAGCGGCAAATCACTGGATATTGTTGAGTGCTACTCCAGGTGACACTTGGATGGACTACATGCCGGTCTTTGTGGCAAATGGTTTCTATCGAAACAAGACCGATTTCATCCGACAGCATGTAGTGTATAAGCGTTTCGCCAAGTTTCCTCAAGTAGATAGATATTTGGAACAAGGGCGACTTTGGCGACTTCGTGAGAAGATTCTTGTAAACATGGATTACACACGGCCAACAACAGCTCATCATGAAACGGTATCTGTCAAGTATGATCGAGAGCTCTATAAACGGATCATGGCAACCAGGTGGGACATCTATCAAGATATTCCAATAGCTAATGCGGTTGAGTTGTGCTATGTGGCCAGGAAGGCGATCAACTCTGACCCGAGTCGTGGAGATGCCATTCTTGAGTTAAGAAAGACTCATCCAAAAACAATCATCTTCTATAACTACAACTACGAGCTGGATATTCTCCGCAGTCTTCCTTATGGTGATGATGTTAAAGTTGCGGAGTGGAATGGTCAAAAGCACGAGCCAATTCCCATTGCTGACAAATGGGTATACCTTGTTCAATACTTTGCGGGTGCTGAAGGTTGGAACTGTATCGAGACTGACACAATTATTTTCTATTCTCTCAATTACTCCTACAAAGTCATGGTTCAATCTGCCGGTCGCATAGATCGAATGAACACTCCATTTACGGATTTATATTATTACCGACTGAAATCAAGTTGTCCCTTGGATTTAGCCATCGCAAGAGCACTTCAGCAAAAGAAAAACTTCAATGAGAGTCGTTTTCTTTCGAAGTAGAAATTCGCAAGAAATACATTCCTTATAATAGAGGAGATATCGCATTTCCTTGACCTTTTAGGAGTGTGGCAAATTTGAAAGAAAACCGGTTTCAAAGTGAACTGATTAAGGAGATTAAGGCACGCTTTCCAGGTTGTATGGTTTTTAAGAATGATCCGAATTACATTCAGGGAATTCCTGACCTTACAGTCCTTTATGGAAAACATTGGGCATTACTTGAATGCAAGAAATCAGCCCATGAAAAGCATCAACCGAATCAGGATCACTACATCGAGCAAGGAGACAAAATGTCCTTTGCTCGTTTTATTTACCCCGAAAACAGAGCGGAGGTATTAAATGATCTTCAATCGGCATTCAAATCTTGAAGGAAGACATGCTTTTCTAAGCGCTTCCAAGTATCACTGGCTCAACTATGATGAAGAGAAATTGATATCCGCATTTCGTAATGCATTGGCAACTCAACGAGGAACTGAGCTGCATGATTTCGCTCGTCGAGCTATTGAGCTTGGTATCAAGCTTCCGAAATCCAAGAAAACCTTGAACATGTATGTAAACGATGCAATAGGTTTTCAAATGACACCAGAACAGCCTTTATATTATTCAGAAAATTGTTTTGGCACAGCAGATGCTATTTGCTTTCGAAACGACATTCTGAGAATTCACGATTTGAAAACTGGTGCCATGCCTGCTCATATGGAGCAGTTAATGATCTACGCTGCACTCTTTTGTCTGGAGTATGGTGTCGATCCCAACAAGATTGATATTGAGTTGAGAATTTACCAATCAGACGAAGTCAATGTGTTTAATCCGGACCCAGTGGATATTCTGGCAATCATGGAGAAGATCATCTTCTTTGATAAGCGGCTGTCTCAGGTTCAGGATGAAGGAGCGTAAATTATGGAAAAGAGTTACTCTGGATATTTTCCGGACTCTGACAGAGATGCTTCGCATTATGGCACTCCTCGCCATTCCGGCAGATACCCATGGGGTTCAGGTAAGAATCCTCAGAGAAACCGAAACTTTCTTTCGAGAGCTAATGATCTGAAGAAACAAGGTCTTACTGACAAACAGATTGCTGAGGCTTTCAAGATGAGCACCGGTCAATATCGAGCTATGCACACTCTTGCTGTTAATGAACAGAAGAAGGATATGATCCGTCGTGTGCAGACTCTTTATGATGCCGGTAATTCAAAAACAGCTATCTCCAAAGAGCTTGGCATTCCTGAATCGACTGTTCGAAACTATCTCAAGCCTGAGTTTCAAGTCCGTCGGGATCGTGCAACGATTCTGGCTGATGAGCTGAAAGAGCAGGTTGAAAAGAGAAAATATTTGGATGTTGGCGAAGGCGTTAACATTCAGCTCAATGTGAGCAAAGAACAGCTTAAAGCAGCTACCGAGCTTCTGAAACAGGAAGGCTACAAGTACCATCGAATCTCAGTCCCTCAAGCATCTGATCCGACTCAGAAAACCAATGTTGTCGTTCTGACAAAGGGCGATGTTCCTTACGAAGAAGTTTATAAGAATCGTGATCAGATTTCTTCTCCCGAAGGTGTTAAGTTTGAGGACTATGGTGACTATGTCAAGAAGATGCAAACCCCTCAGAGTATTGATTCTGACCGTGTCAAAATAAGATATTCTGAAGATGGTGGCATTGACAAAGACGGCGTCATTGAGATTCGTGAAGGAGTTTCCGATCTGAACATTGGTGCAAGTCGATATGCTCAAGTTCGTATCGCTGTCGATGGAACCCACTACCTAAAAGGCATGGCAATGTATGGCGATCCGAAAGAGATGCCGGATGGGGTTGACATTATATTTAATACCAACAAACCAAGAGGCACTCCGAAGATGGATGTTCTGAAGAAGATGAAGGATGATCCTGAGAATCCCTTCGGCGCATCTATTAAGGATCAGCGCGGAGCTCTCAACATTGTCAATGAGGATGAGGACTGGCAGAAATGGTCTAAGAATCTGGCCTCTCAGTTTCTATCCAAGCAGCCGCCTCAGCTTGCCAAAAAGCAACTTGATATTACCTACAAAGAGAAGAAACAGGAATTCGATGAAATCTGTGCTCTCACAAACCCGACGATTAAGCGCAAGCTTCTTGAGTCTTTTGCTGATGATTGCGATTCTGCCGCTATTCATCTGAAAGCTGCGGCTCTTCCTCGTCAGGCTGCACACGTCATTCTTCCGATCGGTTCTCTTAAGGACACGGAGATCTATGCTCCGAACTATGAAAATGGCGAAGAGGTTGTTCTAATAAGATATCCTCACGCCGGTCCTTTCGAGATGCCTCGTTTGCGTGTAAATAACAATAATGAGGAAGGCCGAAGACTTCTCGGTAATGCCAAAACCGCGGTCGGCATCAATTCACATGTTGCCGCTCAGCTTTCCGGCGCAGACTTTGATGGCGATACGGTAACTGTCATTCCGACAAAGGGTGTCAAGATCCGTACTGCCAAATATCTCGAGGATCTGGAAGGCTTCGATCCCAAGACAAGATATTCTGCTTATGAAGGTATGCCGAAAACCGGTCCTGAGACTGGATTCCATAAGCAGATGCAAATGGGGAAGGTTTCGAATCTGATTACCGATATGACGATTCGAAATGCTACTGAGCAAGAAATTGCTCGTGCCGTTAAACACTCCATGGTCGTGATTGATGCTGAAAAGCACAATCTTGACTGGAGAGCATCCGAAAAGGATAACGGCATCAAAGAGCTGAATAAAAAGTATCAGGGCAAAGCCAATGGCGGTGCTTCTACCTTGATATCCAGAGCCAAGTCTCCTGAGTATGTCCCTGACAGAACTGAAGTTCGGAGCTTAAGTAAAATGACTCCGGAAGAGCAACAGCTTTACCTGTCTGGCCAAAAGATATTTAGGAATACTGGCAAGATGTCAAAGAAGAAAGATGGAAGCTACGAGCCTAAGACCATCAAGAGCGATAAGATGACCGAAACATTTAATCGCGGCGGTAATGCTTATGATCTTTCTTCCGGTACCATCATAGAAGATATTTACGCTGAACACGCCAACAAGCTTAAGGCGCTTGGTAATGCTGCCAGAAAGGAACAGATCCGAACTGGCCGTCTTCAGCAGAATGCTTCTGCCAAAGAAGCTTATGCAAATGAAAGAGCGTCTTTGCTTGCTAAACTGAATATTGCAAAGAAAAATTCGCCTCTTGAGCGTCAGGCTCAATTGATTGCGAGCGTTAAGAGTTCGGCTCGTATCAATGCAAACCCGAATCTCGATAAAGACGATAAGAAAAAGATTCGCTCTCAGGAAATTGCCAGAGCCCGTCAAGCTGTTGGCACCAGAAGCAGAAATCCGAACAATCCGGATAACATCGCAATATCAATTAGCGATCGTGAATGGACAGCCATTCAAGCTGGTGCTATCAGCGACAATATGCTGATGGATATTCTCCGATTCACAAATATCGACGATTTGAAGGCAAGAGCAACTCCTCGTGCAAGTAAAACACTGAGTGCTGCTTCTGTCGCAAGAGCAAAGACTCTTCTTAGCAAAGGCTATACCTATGCGGAAGTGGCTGACACTCTTGGCGTGTCCGTTTCAACTCTGAATCGTGAGATCAACGACTAAACATCAATAAGATATTTAGTGTTCTTCCTGAGGCACTTATCAATAGGGATTATCAATCGGCCTCTGAGCCTCTGTATAAAGGCTTCCTGAGAGAAGCTTATAGAGACTCTATATAGGCTCGAAGGGAATAAGATATTTGGAAGGCTTTTTAGAGAGCCTCACTCCTCGAGTAACTACAGAGTTCTGGTCCTCCAAATACGTGTGATGCCTCTCTGACATAGATTCATTGCCTGGATTCTGTCAAGTTACTCCGGTGGGACATAAGATATTTAGACCCTGCCTCTTTGGCTACTTTTGTGGCCCCTTTACTGCTGAGTGAACAAAGTATGTATCTATAAGATATTTAGAGAGCATACCCATACCATCCCCTATATGACATATGGAGCGCTCAACTTTGAGAATGGACAAGTATTTGCCTGACTTGTCTAGGTTTTCAAGCACTTCTTGTCTTGCTCTACCGATAAGACGTTCTTGGTCCCGTCAGCTCAGCCATCCCCATGAGGCTTAATCAAATACCATACCCCACCCTCTTTAAGCAGCTTTTCAAGTATCTGTTCCCTTCTATACACCTTATGAAGCTATGTTCATGGACAAGTATAAGATATTTGAGCCATCGGATTGACTTCACATGAATGAGGGAACCTTTATGGACGAAATTTATGCACTCACAACTACTGACAATCCTTATGATCCTTTTACGCAATTCGATGATTGGTTTGCCTTTGATGAACAGCATGGCTATCACACTTGTGGTTACCTTGCCAGAATTGCCAAGGACTCTTCGGATCTGTCTCCAAGCGACCAAAACTTTGCAGTCAATCAAGCAATTGACGAAATTCTTAAGTTCAATCTTACAGGAAACTATAAGAAAGTTAAGAAGCCTGCTTGATTTAGAAAAGCTTAAAGCATGATGAATACCTATAGTTGGGTATACTACTATTGAAATGGACTGTTTTATGACAATAATCATTCATTTTATGTTGATTTCATGCTTAATTCCGTCGCTTTTCACTAAAATATCAGAAATGGATAGCCCATTTGAGGCTATGAAGACATGGGGGAGGGGTGTCAAAAATACACCCCCCTCACGCAT
>Ga0247611_10000316_pt1 | contig 98914 bp, 84 predicted proteins | sample 177DNAGHGhighgp2_FD_192422 | JGI IMG/M metagenome (GOLD analysis project Ga0247611, IMG submission 192422) | Sheep rumen microbial communities from Palmerston North, Manawatu-Wanganui, New Zealand - 1770 DNA GHGhigh gp2 | ecosystem: Host-associated > Mammals > Digestive system > Stomach > Rumen... | reverse complement strand
CCCTGATCCCTATGATCCAGCCGCCTATCATGAAGCTTCTTACAACAAAGAAGATGCGTCAGGTAAAGATGGAGCAGACAAGACCTGTCTCCAAGGCAGAAAAGATCTGCTTCCCTATCATCGTAACAGTTGTTTGCGTTCTCATTCTCCCTTCCGTTGCACCTCTCTTGGGCTGCCTCATGCTTGGTAACCTCTTCAGAGAGTCAGGTGTTACAGACCGTCTCTCAGACACAGCACAGAACGCAATGTGCAACGTCGTAACGATCATGCTCGGTACATCAGTTGGTGCTACAGCAGTTGGTGCCAACTTCCTCAAGCTCGAGACAGTTAAGATCATCATCATCGGACTTTGCGCATTCGCTTTCGCAACAGTCGGCGGACTCCTCATCGGTATCGTTATGTACTTCCTGTCCGGCAAGAAGATCAACCCGCTCATCGGCGCAGCAGGCGTTTCCGCCGTACCTATGGCAGCACGTGTTGCTTCCAAGCTCGGCCAGAAGGAGAACCCTTCCAACTTCCTGCTCATGCACGCCATGGGTCCTAACGTTGCAGGCGTTATCGGTTCTGCAGTTGCTGCAGGCATCCTGCTCACACTCTTCGGTTAATCCGATAAAATAACCAAAACTTCAAGAGGCTGTGCCGTTCCGGTGCAGCCTCTTTCATTTGGGCAGGTACAGGAAACTTTTCTTACTTTGAGATCAAACGGTTCAACTTCTGCATGACTTCCCACATGACATTTGCGACATACTCATAGGCCGACGACGGGGCAGGTCTTCTTATGACATAGGTAAATCCGGCATCTTTTGCCGTCTGCTCAGCCCTCTCCATGTGATAGTCGCTGCTGATAAGAACAACTGGCTGAGCGGGATCAACGAGCTCTGCTGCATTCCTGAAATTCGCTATTGTAGTCTCCGCCTTATCCTCAAGGATCATCCGGTCTTCTGCAACTCCGCGTTCGATCAGGAGATCGCGCATTACCGCCGCTTCAGTCAGTCCGTTTTCGTTGGGATTTCCACCGGACAGTATAAGCGTTGCCTTAGGGTTTTCTCTGGCATACTCAGCCGCCGTATCCACTCTTCCCAGGAGATCAGGCGTCGGCTGTCCGTTCTGGAGTGCCAGCCCCAGAACGATCGCATGGTCGGCATAACCCGGGATGCTTATCATCCCGCCTATGGCAACTTGCGAGAACAGGAAGATAACAAACCCTGCCGTCAGTATCACCGCGAGACGAAGTATCCATCCCAATGCCTTCAACAGCTTCGGTCTCAACTTTGTGAAAAAGCCGGTTCTAATATCCAATGCAAGAACAAGAAAGACCGCACAGATGACCAGTTCATACTTAAATATCTTTATATATGAGTCTTTCAAGAAGACCGCATTGATCCTGCCGACCATTATGACGGACATATATACCGTAAATAAACAGCCAATATGATACAGAGATTGCCGATAAACCGTCTTGCCTTGCCTGGTCTTCTCATGCTCCTTTACCCCCGGATACGGATACCTGAATTATAACAGGACGGCAAAATCAAAACTCCAGTGCTTTCAAATACTTTTTCAAATACTTTTCAAATACTTCTTTTCAAATACTTATTGTAGTATTTTATTTGTTTTTTCTTTACCATTGCAGAAAGTGTTTTTCCGGTTTTTGAGCTTGTCGTTTTTGTCGTATTTTGTCGGATTTATTTACAAATATCCGACAAAGCACACGCGTATAATCTTGCCATGAAATACCTGAACAGATACATTCCAAAAGAGTATTTGGCTCTTAAGATCAACTATTGCCGCAAGCAGCTTGAACAGCTGCCCAAAGTTAAGGTGCATGAACGCCGATTGAACGGTTCACTAAAGTCACGGATCATAGTCGATAACCATAGATATTGTCCGGACACTCAAACCGGCAAAGATTACTACGAGAAAATGCTGTTGAGAAATGAGCTTGAAAGGGAACTGGATGTCTATGAAGCTATGTGGCGATATAAGTATGCAGATCCTGTCCCGGAACTTGTACCTGAAAACATTGTCAGAACACTGTATATAGATGCAAATACACCTGTAGTAATGAACAGGCAGTATTTTGACAGTCTGAAAAATGATGCCAACACCGGCTACAGCAAACCTGAATACTATTATTTCAACGGAACGTATTACCGTTCAGCGGCTGAGCGAAGCATAGCAATCTTCTATACCGAGATGGATATCCCGTTCAAATATGAGCCAGAGGTTATGCTCAAGGGGTTGCGCAAACCGGTCTACCCTGATTTTGTTCCGTATTTTAAAGAGATCGACTCATGCAAAATCCACGAACACTTCGGCATAATGAATTCTTCTGACTATATCAGAGATTCGAAGATCAAGTTTGGAAACTTAACAAATGCCGGACTGCTTCAGGATCTGGATTTCATGTTTACTTACAGTGCCGATGACACAATTCTTGATACCAGATATCTGTTGTCAAAACTTAATTCGCTCATATTCGGTTCAATGCTCTGCTGCGTTAACCGTCATCCCAATCTGTAGATTTACTTGCAAACCGGCATCGCTGATGCCCGGTTGGGGCTTGCCCCATCATGCCATCCACACAAGCACCTGCTAAGCCTTGCAGTCAAGGACGCCGTAAGGCGAGGCAACAGCCGTTTCCTTGACGGCAGGGCTGCAGGTGCTATTTCAAACCTTGCCCACTGTGTTTATATCATTGTGTACATATGAGTACGTTTTTTCCTGCAAAACCGTACTCAAAAAATCACATTACCCTCAATTTGCAATTTTGAGTACGGAAATTTCGAAAAAAGCGTACTCTGCTGAGCACATAGGGAACGGGGTCTCAAGATCCCCGCCTCAAATAATTAACCCCTCCGGAGGAATCCTCCGAAGGGGCAACTCTTCGCGCTAGCTATGAGTTAGATGTCTTGGTTAAAACCTGGGGCCGTTAGGAATAAACGGACCGTTGGGTGCCTGAGGTGCCTGCGGAGCCTGAGGAGCCTGAGGAGCTTCAGGGCCCTTAGGCGGCTGAGGTGCAGGTGCGACAGGTGCAGCGGGTGCGGGCGCTACGGGAGCAGCCGGAGCCTTGGGAGCTTCAGGTGCTGCGGGTACGATACCCTCGCTGGAAGATACATTAACAGTCTGAACATTCTCAAGTCCGGAGACTGTGATGTTCTTGTTGACCATTGCATCGTAGGTGTTAGCCTTCATGATCTCTCTGATGTCGATCCCGGTTGCTTCCTTGACGGACTCGATCGTCTTTGCGAGAACGCTGGGAACATAGCTTCCCATTGTGCTTACGCCGGACTCACCGTTGCCGCCATTGCCTGAATCGATGATCGTAACCTTATCGATCGTGGACAGAGGCTCAGCGATAGCGGAAGCCATTTCAGGAAGTGCCTTAACGATCATTTCCATCATAGCTGCCTGGCCGTACTTCTTCATAGCTTCAGCCTTCTTCTCGAGAGCTTCAGCTTCTGCTAAACCCTTTGCAGCGATTGCTGCAGCTTCAGCTTCACCGACCTTACGGATACCTTCAGCTTCCTGCTGCTTAGCGAAGAGGTCTGCTTCAGCCTGTACCTTACGGGCTTCAGCTGCCTTCTCGAGTTCGAACTTCTCAGCTTCTGCGTTTCTCTGTCTCTCATAGAGAGCAGCGTCTGCAGCCTGCTGCTTAGCGAACTTATCAGCTTCAGCCTTCTTCTTGACTTCAGCGTCGAGAGCCTGCTCTTTAACTTCAGCTTCCTTCCTCTTGAGGTCGACTTCCTTCTCCTGACGTGCGATGTCGGCGTTGGTCTTTGTGACCTCGATCGTCTTACGCTGATTTTCCTTCTGGATCTCGTAAGCAGCGTCAGCCTCAGCCTGCTTTGTATCCTCAATGGTCTTGAGTTCTGCTCTCTTGATGGAGAGTTCGTTCTGCTTTACTGCGATCTCAGTGTCAGCTGCAACCTTTGCGTCGTTAGCTTCCTTCTGAGCCTGAGCCTGAGCGATGGCAACGTCTCTGTCAGCCTGAGCCTTAGCGATCGAAGCATCCTTCTGGATCTTGGCCATGTTGTCCTGACCCAAAGCGTTGATGAGGTCTTTCTCATCCGTTACGTGCTGAACGTTGCAGGAGATGATCTCGATACCCAAGCGCTTCATGTCTTCCTGAGCCTTCTGCTGAACCTCGTCACCGAACTTCTTTCTGTCGTTGCAGAGGTCCTTCAGTGTGATCGTACCGATGATCTCTCTCATGTTACCCTGGAGGGAATCGACGAGTGAATCGGCGATCTGCTGCTCTTTCATGTTGAGGAAGTTCTTCATGGCGAGCTTAACGCCTTCACCTTCGCTCATGACCCTTACCTTTGCGACAGCGTCGATGTTTACACCGATGAAGTCTGCTGTAGGTACGTAACCGTCGGTCTTGATGTCGATCGAGATCTGCTTGATGAGGAGCTCGTCCTTTCTCTCGAAGAAGGGCATCTTGAGTCCTGCTCTACCGATGAGGATCTTGGGGTTCTTACGAAGACCCGAGATGATGTATGCTTTGTCCGGCGGTGCCTTTACATAGCTGGAGATAATGATGATTATTACAATGACAACTATAATAGCTGCCGCAATAATCGGAGCTGTTAAAAAATCTGGCATTTCCTTAATCCTCCTATTCTTTAAAAAACCCCCACACCACAAAACTCTGTGATACGGGGCGCCATTTATTTTGCTAAAGATATTTTACATTACGGTGTGCCCCGGTCAAGAAAAATCGTATCGGGGAGAATCCGATTTGTATATTTGAATAATTTGGGATTTCCAGGATTGTGGGATTTATTTATTTTCAACAAATCGTGCGATATCGTTCGATATTGTACAGATATTGCGGTTTTCGGGAAGCAAAAGAGACCGTACTGGACGGTCTCTTCGATCAGATATTGGCTTGTAAGATCCGATTACGGATTAGTGCAGTAACCTCTGGAATTAAAGTTGTAGACCTTGCCGTTGATCTTCAATGACTGATTCCTGGCATACCAGCCTGTTGAATCGCCGTACCACCAGCCTGTTGAATCCTTTGTCCACTTGGCTCTGTACTGATATGTCCATTTTCCGTTGGAATTGAGCCAGTAACCGTCGCAGTATTCTCCGGCCGCCATCGCGCCGCTTGACTTGAAGTAATACCAGTCGCCGCCGATCTTCTTCCAACCGGTAACCATTGAACCTGAAGATTCGAAATAATACCTGGTGCCGCCTATAGACTGCCATCCGGTCACCATGGTACCGGTTTCATCAAAGTAGTACCATTTGCCGCCGATGCTCTGCCAGCCTTTCCTCATGGCTCCGTTAGAACCAAAGTAATGCCAGTCACCGTAGATCTGCTGCCAGCCTTTCTTCATGGCTCCGTCATTACCCAGGTAATACCAGTCATTACCTGACTTCTGCCAATCCTTGAGCATTACACCGGTATTCTCATTGAACATATACCAGGAACCGTTAATGGATTTCCAGCCCAGAGACATTAATCCTGCATCATCAAAGTAGAACCAGTTGTCTCCACCCTTAATCCATACGGATTTCTTTGTATCATTAAAATTGATTTTCGCGTCTCCAAAAACATCATAGATCGGAATTGAGGCGGAAGAACCGTTTGAGACCCATATCTTCTCGAACTGTGCCCGGGTTCCGCCGAAATTTACAGTCTTAATGGAACACCCCAGGAAAGCCTTGGCATCGATCCTGTTTACGGTTGCAGAAATATTGACAGTACTAAGAGATGTTCCGGCAAAAGAATAATATCCTACAGCTAAAACACCGTCAGGAATACTGACAGACTTTAATCCTGAATTTGTAAAAGCATAATCCTGTATCTGGATAACAGAACTCGGGATCCTGACTTCGGTCAGTTTCGAATTTCCCATGCAACTGGCGGTACGGATAACTTTAAAAGATTCAGGAAAATACAATTCTGTAAGTTCCGGATTTTTTGTGATCATACAAGACGTCATTTTTGTACAACCCCTGAGATCCACCTTAGTGACCTTGTCACATTCATAAACAGTGCCGGAATCGTAATTTCCGCTTACCGTTACGGATTCAAGCAGATCACAGTTATCGAAAGCAAAGCTGTCAATTTTCAGCCCTTTAAGAAAATCCAAAGACGTAATATTTGATTCTATTATGTCCAATCCCCAGATCTCACAATTCCCGGGAAGGTTAACGCTGCCTGCGGCACCGGTGAATTTCGGGAAACCCTGTATCGTAAGATCATTTACAATTATGCCTTTGGCGAATTTAAACTCAAATTCATCAATATTGCAGTAACTCTTACTGCACATGACGTAAAACAGATCATCGTCGCTGCCGGAAAAATCCATTAATAAGGATGTAGCCTTCTCAAGTGTGGTTTTGCCGATCGAGTCAAGATCTGCTGTATCTGTTTTGCATATTATCTCCAGAAGGCCGTCAGAATAAAGATTATAAGAATACTGGTCAGCAATGACCCCCGACTCTGCGACATTCGTATCGGCTGAAGCGGCAAATGATAAACAGGTAATCATCATGGCGATGACAAAGAACAACCCCAAAACTTTTTTGAAACTGCGCATAGTTATACCTCCCCATAGAATCTAAAATAAATGATAACTTATACATCATGTGAATACTATAGCACACAGAAAAAAGAGGATGCCGTTTATGACATCCTCATTAGATCAAGACCATACTGTTGCCGTAAAGTAAAACGGATCAGCCGAAGAAATAAACGAAGCCCAATACGTGGAGCACGACGCCTGCGATGCAGAAGAAGTGCCATACCATATGGGAGAACTTGAATCTCCTCTTTGAAGGTGCGAAAAAGATGCCTACGGTGTAGACGATCGCACCGAAAAGAAGGAGCCAGAAAGTAACTGTTGACGTGTTTCTGTAGAACTCAACGATCCTGAAGATGATTCCCCAACCCATCAATGCATAGATGAAATAAGTGAAGCCCTTGCCGACCTTTGTGTGATAAGCAAGTGCGGTAACGAGCACGCCTGCGATCGCACATGCAGCTTCCAAAGACCAGAGGACTGCGCCTGAGATAGGGCTTAAGATGTTGATGCAGATAGGTGTGTAAGCACCAAGGATTGCAAAGTAAGCAACGCTTCTGTTTACCTTGTTCATTACTCTCTTGTGGGGAGTACCGTGCTTCATGAGGTGATATACCGTGGACATGATGAGCGCGAGGATCAGGGTGATGATGAAAGCGGATATTGCGATAACAGACATGACAACGTGTGCCTGTGAAGCACCGTCCTGTGCTGATACTCTTAAATATGTGTTGATCGCAGCGAAAGGAAGGAGACCTAAGAGATAAAGAACTACAACGCCTGATGTGATGGAGTTGCCGACTTCCTCGCCGAAAGTCTCATAGGTCTTGTGAAGTCCTCTCTGGACTGCACGCTTGGAGCTTTCAAACCATGTAAGATCCTTCAGACCTTCCTCGAGCGGGTCTTCACCTGTTGTTGCGGCATGCTTCTTGTCGGAGCTGCTCGCCAACATGGTCTTCCAGTATCTTTTGTTTTTTGCCATCGATCTGAATCTCCTGCCTAATAGTCAACCGATATATTTTACAAGGTGTTCGGTATGTTTTCAACCTTGCGGAAAATCTTCGAAGATATGAGACGGAGCCTCAGTTGTCCTTCCGTTCTGAAGAAGGAGCGCTGAGCGGGATGGCCTCGTCAGACTTGGGCTTCGGTGCACCCATCGGAATGGCTTCGTCGGATTTGGGCTTCGGAGCACCCAGTATTATCGCCTCATCAGGCTTCGGCTTAGGTGCACCCATGGGGATTGCCTCATCGGGCTTCGGCTTGGGGGCGCCCAGTATTATCTGTTCGTCGGACTTGGGCTTTTTATCTTCTTTCGGACCTGAGCCCAGCGCCTCGACCTTCTTTTCCTCAGGAGCTCCGACACCGATATGGACAGGTCTTACGGGAGCTCTGACGCCGGCGCGCCTTACCTGGCGGCCTTCCTTCATTGCGGGCTTTTCTTCCTCTTCTGAAGGCGGCATCTGCCTGGGTTTCTCAGGCTTTTCGACGGGCTTGTTCTTGCGTGTTATGTCGGCAGGTGTCTGCGCGGTGACGGGCGCGGTGATGACCGTACCCAGAACTTCAGGCTTTTCGGGAGCTTCGGGAGCCGAAGATGCCGGTGCGGCCTGATCCTGTGTCATGGGGTTGAGCTGCTCGGAAAGATAAGCTCTTCTGTAGAAACGGATTATCCTCCAGATGACGGGCCAGACTATGGCCACGGGAAGGATCCAGTAGACGGTCATGGAAGCGGCCTTGTCGCCGATGAGTCTCGAGAGCGCTGCGAAAGGAGCCTGCATTACGGCGTAGATCGCTCTTAAGCAGAGCGCGCCGGCCATGTGGACGAGGCTCGCGTCCTCACCCTTGATGAGCTCCTGTGCAGGATAGAACCAGATGGGGAAATATGCCATGAGGCCATAAGCCGCAAGGCCCCAGTTGATCCATTCCTTTTTCTTGAATGCCGCAAAGAACGGAAGGAATACTATGAAGAACAGCGTGTAGAGAACGCTCATGACGCGCTCGAACAAAGAGAAATCCCTCGGTATAACCGCTTCATATGTGAAGTAGAGCGGCTCGAAACAGACGAAAGCCAGAGCTCCCGCGATAAGTCCCAAGAATACGCATGTGAAGTAATCTCTTCTCATATATCCCCTTGTTGTTTAGTAAAAGGCCGGCTCTCCTGTCCTCTCAGGACACAAAAGCCGACCCTATTTTAATACAAATCTTAAATATATTAAACGTTAAGGCTTACTCGGGCTGTCCCTCCACCCCGTCGATGGGTCTCAGATACTTTACCGTGAGCGACTTAATGGAGACACCGCCCGAAGGGAAATGCGCGCGGAAGACGCAGTTCTTCGTATACATCATGCACTCGGCTTCCTTGGTGACAAGCTCGCCGTTCGTGCCGTTCCACGTGATGACGGCGACGGGGATGCTCGTGATGTAGAGCGTCATGGGGATCTGCGCGAGTTCGCCGAGATTGGAATATCCCGTGAACGCGAGAGAATAGTAACCCTGCTTTGCGCATGTGATTCCGAAAACGAAGTCCTTGCCTCTGGAAGTCTTGGTCTTGCATTCGATCGTGACCTCATCCTCCATCGAGTAGAAGACGTCGGTATCAACCTCGACATCGTCGTCCTTGAAGGGACTGTCGATGTGATTGATCGTAAGCTCCCTGCCTTCGACCCTGTCCATTGCGGGCGTGTTCATGGCGAAGTTCAGGATGTTGATCGCATTTCTCTGGAGCTCGGCGCGGGTGATGTTGGAGCCGTCGCCCTCAGTGAGTTCCTTGTAGGTGTCGGCTTCCAGAAGGTTTTCCCTCTCGACGGATGTGCATACCATGTAGACATCGTTCTGGGACCTTGCCATGACCGAGTGATCTTCGAGAGAATACTTCTCCGCGATCGTGACTTCCTTGTTGATGTAAGCCCACCAGTCTGTCATTACGAGACCCTTAAAGCCCCACTGTTCGCGGAGCACCATTGTGTTCTGGTCGTAATGGCAGGCGCTGTAGATATCGTTGATGCGGTTATAGCTCGTCATGACGCATCTTGCTCCGCCCTCTTTGATCGCGATCTCGAATGCGGGCAGATAGATCTCGCGGAGTGCGCGTGAAGAAACGGCAGAGCTCATCTCGCGTCTGTGAGTCTCGCGGTTGTTTGCGCAGAAGTGCTTGATAACGGGCGTTACGCCGGACTTCTCGAGAGCCCTGACCTGAGCTGCAGCCATGAGTCCCGTAAGGAGCGGATCTTCGGAGAAATACTCGAAGTTCCTTCCGTTCAAGGGATGTCTGTGGATATTGATGCCGGGGCCTAAGAGCGCATCGATCTTGTTCGAGAGCATCTCGACGCCCAGGAATGTGTATAGTTCTTCGACTATTTCGACGTTGAATGTCGACGCGAGGCATGTGCCGTTCGGAAGGGAGAATGCCTTCTTGCCGGAGTCGAGCCTCATGCCCGAAGGGCCGTCGGTGCAGCAGAGCGTGGGAACGCCCATTGCCTTAAGTTCTCTCGTGACGCCTCCGAACGCTGCGGCGGTGCCGATCGTTACCTTGGGGCTTCCCATTCCCTCTCCCCTGATTATGAGGCAGAGGTCCTCGTCAGTGAGCTGGGCGACGAATTCCTCGATGGTATTCCTGCCGTGCTTAACGTCTGCGAGCTTGATGCCCAAATCTCCCGTCTGCGGGATCTCGGGACGTACGCGCTCCATGCGCGACTCGAGATAGTTGACCGTCGCAACAGGAACGTCCTCTTCGGCCTTCGCATATGTGCCGTCACCATTGGGGACTGCTATCAGGCGCTTAAAAGTCTTAGTGGGTGCGAGCGCGGTGCCGAGTTCTTCGAGCATCATGTTTTCGCCAAGCTCGAAAGAGCCGACGGGTGAAGCCGAGATAAAGTCGCTTCCGATGAAGAACTCATATGTGCCCTTCTCGAGCACGAAACCCGTTGAGCCCAAACCCGTTCTGCCGTCGTCGTCAAAAGAAGCGAACCTTCTTAAGGGTGCCTCGATGGTGACGCGCTCTTCGCCGCCTGCGGTGATATTGCCGGTCTTGGCAAATCCTGCGAGGACTCTTGCGGGCTTTGAGAGCTTGCCGTCTGGCGCCTTGCAGTAGAGCATGACGGCCTTCTTGCCTGACACTGCCCCCTTATTTCTGACGGTGACGCTTACGGTAACCTTGCCGTCTTCAAAGCTGAATTCCTTGTCCGTCAGCACGAAATCGGTATAGGACAGACCGAAGCCGAACGGATAGAGAACGTCAGTCTTATCAAAGGTTGAGAAATATCTGTAGCCTACGAAGATGTCTTCCTGATAGACATCCTCTTTGAGGTCCTTGCAGAAGTTCGCGGAAGACGCATAGTCGTCCAAAGACTCCGCAATCGTGTCGGGAAGGCAGCCTGACGGATTGACCTTGCCCGAGAGGATCCTTGCAACGCTCAGACCGCCGGTCATGCCGGCCTGCCATACGTAGAGGACGGCCTTGATGCCGTACTTCTTGACGAACCTCATGTCGATGATGTTGCCGACGTTAAGGAGAACGACCGTCTTTTCGAATGTCTTCGATACTGTATCGAGGAGTTCTTCCTCGGTGTCGCTCAGGTAATAAGCGCCCTTGTCGGAGGAGTTGTCCCTGTCCTCGCCTGCCGTTCTTGCGATTATTATGACCGCGACGTCGTTGCGCGCGGATAATGTTTTCGAGAGTTCTTCAGATACAGGCATCTCGGGCTGTGACCATGCCTCCTTGCCCCAGCCGAGACCTGCATCTATGGGATTTTCAGCATCCCATTTGTCGTATATGTCCATGAGCTCCGCATCAAGAGTGATGTCGGGGCAGTCATTGAGACCTTCCCTGATATCCGTTACGTGGTTGACGTTGACCATGCCGCCGGAACCCGTGCCGGACTTGTAGTAGTGTGTCTGCATCCTTCCGAAAAGGGCGACGCGGGCGCCTTTTTTGAGGGGCAGAACGTTGTCATTATTCTCGAGCATGACGGTGCCTTCGCAGGCTGTCATTATGGCTGATTCCGTATATTCGTTCCAGTTAAGGGTTATCTCATTCATCGATCAATCCTCCGCTCACGGATAGTGTCAAACACCTGCAAAGGTGCTACTGCATTGAATATACAGTAATTCCGAAATGACCGACATTATATTAACCGCTTTTATTTTGTTTTTCTTGTTTTCGAGACTAACAGGATGTGAACAAGCAATTAACAAATCGCCGAAAAGCACTTAATCTTATATATTTGCAAGGTTTCTGATATTATCGTAAAACACGAAAGTCCTATAATTGCGGAAAATGAACCCCGGAAGGTATATATGGCTCCGAAAAGAACCGACACAGACATGACAAAGGGTTCGCCCATGTCGATCATACTGAAGTTCACGATGACGCTCCTGATGGGAAACATCGCCCAGCAGCTCTATAACATCGTGGATACCATAATAGTCGGCAGATATGTCAATCCGAAGGCGCTCGCCGCCGTCGGCTCAACGGGTACCATCATGTTCCTCGTCATGGGCACGTCGAACGGAATGGTCACGGGCTTCACCGTCGTAACGAGCCAGAAATACGGAGCCCTGGACAGCAAAGGCATCAAAGCATCTGTCACCAACGGCTTCTACCTGTCGCTGGCCGTCGCGGCTTTCCTCACCACGTTCAGCCTCCTTATCATGAGGCCCCTGCTCACGTGGATGAACACGCCCTCTGACATTTTCGACTACGCATACGCATACATCACGACCATATGCTCGGGCATCATCTGCGCGATCATGTACAACCTCTGCGCATCCCTGATGAGGGCGATCGGCAACAGCAAGATGCCATTGATCTTCCTGCTCTGCTCGGCCGCCACCAACGTCTGCCTGGACCTCCTCTTCATAATCGGGTTCGGTTTGGAGACAAGAGGCGCTGCCCTCGCGACCGTAATATCACAGGGACTCGCCGTCATCCCGTGCGTCATCTACATTTACACGAAGATGCCAACCCTGAGGCCCTCGAAAGAAGACTGGAAACCCGACTCACGCACCATCCGCCAGCAGCTGCGCCTCGGCATACCGATGGCGATCCAGTACGGCATCACGGCTTCGGGCACCGTCATCATGCAGAGCGCCTTCAACACCTTTGATTCCGTAGCAGTCACGGCGATCACGGCCGCGAGCAAGTTCCAGGGCATCATCACACAGGGAATGTTCACCGTCGGCCAGACCATGTCTGCCTACATCGGCCAGAATTACGGCGCACGCAACATGAAGAGGATCAGGCAGGGCGTTTCCGCAGCCATAAAGATCTTTATCGTCTACTCAGTCATCGCAGCTGTCTTTGCGATACTCTCGCTCCGCTATCTGCTGTGGATATTCTTTGACACAGAAGTCGACGTATCGGTCTACATCCCGTGGGCCATGCCCTACATCATCGAGTGCGCGGTCTGCTACTTCTTCCTCGCCCTGATCTTCATCTACAGAAACACGATACAGTCCGTGGGTTACGCCGGCATCGCCACAGTACTTGGCTTCGTCGAGCTCGGCGCCAGGATGATCACATCATTTTATTCGATCCATGTCCACAATTACTATATCGCCGTCGCCTCCGACCCGTTCGCATGGGCCATGGCCGGCATCGCGGGCGTCATAATAGCGTCTGTCATATTTAAGAAGATAAGCAGGAGATGGGCCGCCGAGGAAGCTGCGGGTAATGCCGGCAGTGATCACCCGGGTTCGGATGTCTCGCCCGTCTCATCGGTCTCCGAAGTCTCGGAAGTGTCCGAAGTGAATACGTCAAACTCATAACCGATGATCGTGTCATCGTAGTAATTGTAGAAGAGAATGCAGTAGAAACCCTCTTCGATTATGGTGTCCTGCGTGTAGATAACGTGGATCTCGTCCGGGTATTTTTCGACGACCTTGCCGGACGTGAAAAGATGCGTCCATTTGGGGGAAGTCTCGTTGGAGACCCTGTAAACATATTCCCAGATGTATTCGTGGCCTAATTCGTTCAGCTCGAGAACGATCTCAAAAGTATCAGTGTCGGTGTAGCTCTCTGTGACGGGATCCCACTTGTCGCCTGTCATATAGATATCATCGACCATATCAAAAAAGCTCTTCATGTAATTGAGCGTGGTGTCGGTATATGAATAGATCTCCGAGAGATCGTCGGCATTCTTGAGGAGTGTCTTGCTTCCGAGCTTTTTGAACTTGAGCGTAAACGTGATGTCGACCGTGTCGGTCACGTCCATGAGCCTGGAATTGAAATCGCCGGGATTTAAGAAAATGTCTTGTTCTTGAAGGACCTTATGATAATCCTTATATGAGAAGACGGCGTCGATCGAGCATTCATCGCTCCAGAACTCAGTCTTATAACTGTTCTTGTCGACGACGCAGGTGATCGTGGAGGCGATCATGTTCTCGACCATGAGCTTCTTGTCGGGCTTGGCGTCTTCGTCGTCAGTCTCTTCTATCACGGGCATGACGTCGCCGATATGCCTGGGCTCACGGTCACAGCATTTGCTCAGCGCTTCAATGTCGCAGTTGGCGAGCGCATTAGCGATCTTCTGGGAAGTCTCGACGATATTCTCCTCGACTTCCGCGCGCGTGCTCCTGGTATGTGTCTCATCCGTCTCTGCCGTTCCGCCCGGAAAAGTGCAGGATGCGGCCGACAACATGAAACTCAGGCTCAATATTGCTGCTGTAAGCTTTTTACCGATCACGATGATAACCTCCGAACAGGCCTATTATATACCATTGTCTTTTCGCGACTAGAGAAAAGTGTGTTTTTGCTTTTATGGACGTCAAGTTGCGGGGCTTGAATCTGACCCATACACTAAAAAAGCCGCCCCGGGACTGTTACCCTGGAGCGGCCTGTAAGTTGCATCAGTTGTCTGAATCTGAAGTTATAAGGATCAAGCCTTACCCTCTGAACCGAGAACGTACTTAATCTTGTGAGCAACCATGTCCTTAACTGCCTGACGAGCGGGCTTAAGGTACTGACGGGGATCGAAGTGATCAGGATGCTCAGCGAAGTACTTACGGATGGTACCTGTCATAGCAAGACGGATATCGGAGTCGATGTTGATCTTGCAAACTGCGAGTGTAGCTGCCTTACGGAGCTGCTCCTCAGGGATACCAACTGCATCAGGCATGTTTCCGCCGTACTCGTTAACCATCTTAACGAATTCCTGAGGTACGGAAGAAGAACCGTGAAGAACGATCGGGAAACCAGGGAGTCTCTTGATGCACTCTTCGAGAACGTCGAAACGGAGCGGCGGAGGTACGAGAATGCCGTCAGCATTTCTTGTGCACTGAGCTGCTGTGAACTTATAAGCACCGTGTGATGTACCGATAGCGATAGCAAGTGAGTCGCATCCTGTTCTGGAAACGAATTCCTCAACCTCTTCAGGTCTTGTGTAGCTCTCGTGACCAGACTCTACGACAACCTCGTCCTCGATGCCTGCGAGTGTGCCGAGCTCAGCCTCAACAACTACGCCGTGGTCGTGAGCATACTCAACAACCTGCTTTGTGAGTGCGATGTTGTCCTCGAAAGACTTGGAAGAAGCGTCGATCATGACAGATGTGAATCCGCCGTCGATGCATGACTTACAAAGCTCGAATGTATCACCGTGGTCAAGGTGAAGAGCGATCGGGATCTCAGGATTCTCAATAACTGCAGCCTCAACGAGCTTTACAAGGTATGTGTGGTTAGCATAAGCTCTTGCGCCCTTTGAAACCTGAAGAATAACAGGGCTCTTGAGCTCACCTGCTGCTTCTGTGATTCCCTGAACGATTTCCATGTTGTTTACATTGAAAGCACCAACAGCATAACCGCCGTCATAAGCCTTCTTGAACATCTCAGTCGTTGTTACCAATGCCATATATATGTCCTCCTGGATATTTTTTATAACGTACTTATCTTACAATCTTTTCGCCAAAACTCAACCGCCAAAAAGGGCAAAGTGAGTGTTATTAACAGAAGATTTCCATATAAAAGAGGCTTGTTCGGTCAAATGATTTTCGCTCAGCCCGAAAACGGGTTAGTCCGGGCATACTCGCCGGAAACACAAAAAGGCGCCCCGGATCATCAACCGGGACGCCTCGTTTTGAACGATCAGTTATCTTAAGCCTTACTCTCCGAGCTTGCCGCCGCACTTGGGGCAGAAAGCCTCTGCCTTCTCGAGTTCCGCATTGCAGTGAGGGCAGATGATCTTGGCAGCCTCACGCTCCTCAACGGCCTGCATGACTTCGGCTTCCTTCTTTGCCTCTTCCTTGGCATCGTCTCTCTCGGCCCAGTCATTTGCCTTGCCGACAACGGTGGCACCGGACTTAACGATAGACTTGCCGAGCTGCTTGAAAGCGCCGCCTAAGTCCTTACCGGTCTCTTTCCAATCTTGTTTCAGACTTCCCATTGTTTATTCCTCCGAGATCAAATAGAGTTCAAAAATATAAACAAAGGATATTCGAGAGGGAATATAAAATCAAGTGTTGGGGGCTTCCCGTTTTCGACCACTTATTGAATTAAAGGAACAAAAACGATAGACTTTTCGGGTTATGCGATCAACTTTACGGAGGATGCAGGAATGGACGAACAGCTCACGATGAATCAGGAAGTAAATGACGGAAGGTTTGTGGTGCCTTACGACAAGGGCCGCAAGACGATCACTTTCTACGATACTTTCGTTGACATAAACGGTGACGTCATCAAGTACGACGATATTGCGGTCATACAGTCGGGCGCGCTCAATTCCTCGTCCATGATCTACTTCTACTTCAGCAAGTCGTTCACGTACAATTTCGACTTCACCACCTATGACGGAGCCAAGCACAAGTTCAAGCGCAGCGGATATTCCGCATACGGCATCGGCACATATAAGCGCATCAAGGAGGAGTTCGAGACCGTCTCCCCCCCGTTCTACAGGATCGTCGTAAGGAGCGTCGGCGAGCGTCTGATCAACAGGATCGAAAACGGCGCGACTGCCAACATATGCGGTCTTGTCATCACAAAGGATAAGATCACTTACGAGAAGCGCAAGAAGACCATCGTTATCGACAGGAGCAATTTCGACCGTGCGATCAACTCGAACTCTGTGATGAGCAATTTCGCGCAGATATACGTAAGGGACGAGAAAAAACCCGTGTTCAACGTGTCGCTCAATGAGCCCAACGCAAGGCTCATCGTGCCGATAGTCAATTATTTTTTCGAATACAGACCTGAAAACGCAGCCGGTCCGGCTATGCAGTAAGACTTACCTGGGGAGGAATGACTCCTGCTCGGTCTGGGCCTTCTTCTTTTCTTTCCTGGAAGTGACAATGGTCATCGTGATGCCGAGGACAGGGATCATCATGACTGCTCCTACGAGAAGGATATAGCTTGTGCGTGTCTTCGTGCAGTCAAGGAGCTCGTAGCGCAGTACCCAGCCGTCAGCTTCGGTGACGCCGATCTCTCTTAAAGTGTCGAGATAGTACTTGCGGACTTCGGTCTCCTGGCTGTCAAGTGTGCCTATAAAAGTCCTGGGCTCCATCATGATCTCGTCGGTAATGCCGTCGATATAGTCATATGTGGCGTCAGTCATGGCATCAAGGTATTCCCTGTCTGCCTTCTTCGAAACGGACAGCGGCATGATCGAGCCGTCAGCCATCCAGATGAGATAGTAATATTCGTGACCTGTGGGGATGAACGCGTAGGACTCGGTGCCTTCCGCATAGCAGCCGAGGCAGGCGATGACTTCATAGGATACCCATTTGTCCTGGTATTCCGATTTGTTCGGAGCGGCCTGCTCATATGTTCCGGCAATGTCTCCGAACAGCAGGTTTCTCATAAAGAACGCGCATGTTCCGAACAGTATCAGGCAAAGGACTGAGACGATCGCAAGTTTTACGGTGCTTTTCATAAATATTCCCCCACGCAAAAACTGTCTGATATTGTATCACAAGGGACAGTCTTTTGCGTGAGGGATTCCTGGTATCCCCGGAATATATCTGCGGCTCAGTTCTTTCCCGGTTTCTTTCCTATCCTTGCCTCGAAAACGCCGTCTTTCAGCGATGTTCCAAGATAGAGCTTTTGCTGCTCCAGGATCCTTCCGGCGATCGCCAGACCCGTGCCCGGAGTGAACTTGTCAGCACCGGTCTTATTCGTGATCGTGATGCCGTTTTTGGTGATCACAGCTTCGATCTTTGAACCGGCGGTCTTATATTTCGCGGCATTGTCGATCAGATTGAAGAGCGCCATGTTGAAGTATTCCCTGTCCGCCTTGATCACACCGTCTCCCTTTATGCCGACTTCGGCACCGGCCTTTGAAGCGGCCTCTTCGATGCAGGCGCGGACAGGTGTTTTCATAAGCCTGATATCGGACTTCTCCGCACTCCTTAAGATTCCTTCTATGTCCCTGTTCATCTCAGATGTCTTAGTGAGGATCCGTTCGGCATAGCGGTTTTTCTCGGCGCTGTCCTCAACATCCTTGAGGTTCTCGGCATAGCCGCCAAGGATCTGCAGGGGCGTCTTCATGTTGTGGGCGAGAGCGTCGATCAGATTATTCTTGAAGATGTTGCTCTCGTATGCCTTCTTATACTGATGGTAAGGCCTTATCGCCAAAAGAAGGGGAATTCCGGCACCCAATATGAACAGTATGACCGCAAGGAATATAAGGACAGGTTTGAAGTATTCCGTATACGGCAGTGCTGTGATGACATATTCGAGCATATACTGCTTCCCGTTGTGCTCGAAGATCTCCAGCTGTCCCTGCACAAAGAGCCCGTTGTCTCTCAGACTCGCCTTGTACTTGTGATAATCCTCGGTGTCGCTCCAGACCCTGTCGTCCTCTTCGGCCTTTAAACGGAAGAGTTCTGACGTGTTTTTGGCAAGAAAGATATCCGAATGCTGCTCCAGAAATCTGTCCGGGCGGGGAGTCAGTCTGTAGATGTCCATCATTTGGACGATATCGCCGTCCTGGTTTATATAAAGATCCGCTTTGGAAGGATCCGTAAAGTCTTTGGACCTGCTTCCTAGAAACCCGGTTCCGTAGCCGTCTACCTCAATTACCTTGCCGATATGGAGGGTGTTGCCTTCAACATAGTACGTCTCCACGGACGGAAGTCTGTACTGAAACAGGCTGCCAAACTCTGATGCCGCTCTGTAAAAGCCGTTCGAATAACTGTAAGCATCAGACAGAGCCGTCTCGTTCCAGCTGTTACCGAGGTACGGATCGTAATCGAAGTCGATGCTGCCGATCTCGCTGCTCTTAACATAGTGTATCGTCCAGTCGTTATCGTTTATCACATCGGTCCTGTCGCCCAGTGCAAGGAGCTCCTCATCGTCCGTGATATAAAACCATTCGCGGATGCCCTTCTCGAGCGGACAGACTCTGTAATCGGTCTCGTAAACTGTCTCAAAGCTTCCGTCCTCATTGACCTCTGCGATCTTTATATAATCGGAACAATAAAGATCCGTGAAGATGTCGATAAAGACATCACCGAACTTTCCGTCTGCGTAGCTTTCTGTCATTTCCCGGTATTTTTCGCCTATACTGGTGAAGCCGTCAAAAAGAGACTGATCGTATACGCTCTTAAGATAAAATGATAGTCCGGCGAAGACCATGCCGGCGACTATAAGTCCGGCAATGACCCTGCCGGCAGCGAAACTGAAGTATGTCTTTCTTTTCATATAACTCCTCCCCAAGATCGGACCCCTCTGAAGGAACTTTTTTGCCTTTACGCTTTCAGGCAGGTGTGTCAGTCGAACCTGTATCCCACGCCGATGAGCGTCTTTATCCTGGCTCCCTCTTTCCGGAGCTTTTTACGGAGATTCTTCACGCGGTTGTCGATGACGCGCTCGGTGATAAAGTCGTCACCTCCCCAGGCCACGGCGAGCAGTATCTTTCTCGTGACCGCCACGCCGGGGTGCTCCATCATGTACTTCAGGATCGCGTATTCCTTCGGCGGGAGATCTATGACCTCGCCTGCCACGCGCACTTCGAACTTAAGAGGATCAATGACGATCTGTCCGCTCGAAATGATCTTCCTTACCGGCTTTTCCGGTACCGTCCTTTCCAGGAGAGCCAGGAGCTTGCTGTACAGCACGGCGATCGAAAACGGCTTGACGATGTAGTCGTCCGCACCGAGTTCATAGCCGTACAGGATATCCTCTTCCCTGACCTTTCCCGTCAGAAAAACGACCGGTATGTCCGACTTCTTCCTGATGATCCTGCAGAGTTCAAACCCGTCCAGTCCCGGCATCATGATGTCGAGAAGTATGAGATCGTAGGATTCATTAAGGATCTTCGACAAACCTATGTTGCCGTCCCCGGCAAGATCGAGCGTGATCTTGTCGCGCCTTTTGAAGTAATCCCCGATGACCTCTCTTATCTGACTGTCGTCTTCGACGAGCAAAACCCTGTACATGAGAACCTCCGTCAAGAGTATGTTACTAGTTCAGTGTATCGTTAGTGTATCGTTTTGGGAATGGGAGTATTTCGGGCACAATTCGGGAACATGAACGTAAAGACATGGGTAAAAGCCCGGCAAAAACCAATTGTAAATTTTTGAAATTGATAATCAGTTTCATATTGACACTCCAACACCCCGCCCATATAATACGTTTCCGTACCCTTTTCTTATATAAAGAAAAACCGTGCAATCTGAACCTTTAGAGGGACCATGCGTTTTAACGGAGCTCACAACCTGAAAAAGACCATTACGGCCATGCTGACGGCGGGAATGCTTTTCGCATCCTGCGCATGTTCCGCGGCCGGCTCCGGCAGCGGCAACGGAAACGGCGGCAGGCTCAAGGTCGTCGCAACAGTCTTTTCCGGGTACGACTGGGTCCGTGAGATCGCGGGCGACAGAATAAATGACATCGACTTAACGCTCCTTTTGGACAACGGCGCCGACATGCACAGCTTCCAGCCGACAGCAAAGGACATAATAAACATCTCTTCGTGCGACGTTTTCGTTTATGTCGGCGGCGAGTCGGACGGATGGGTCGAAGACGCGCTTAAAGAAGCCGTCAACAAGGACATGCAGGTCGTAAACATGATGGATCTTCTGGACGGCCGCGTCGTTGAGGAAGAGATCGTCGAAGGCATGGAGACCGAAGCTTGCGAAGACAATGACGAAGCTGAATACGATGAGCACGTCTGGCTCTCGCTGAAGAATGCACAGGTGATCGTGACAGGCATCGCCGGCGCAATGGAAAAGGCCGATCCGGCCAACGGGGCAGCCTATAAGGAAAATGCCGAAAATTACAACAAAAAGCTCGCGGAGCTCGACGGGAAGTATGCCGAAGCCGTAAAGAACGGCAGCAAGGACACGGTCCTTTTCGGCGACAGATTTCCTTTCAGATATCTGACGGACGACTACGGTCTTAACTACTATGCGGCATTCGCAGGCTGCTCGGCAGAGACCGAAGCAAGCTTTGAGACGGTCGTTTTCCTCGCCGGAAAGCTCGACGAGCTGGGCCTTAAGGCGGTGCTCGTAATAGAAGGACCGGACCACAAGGTCGCACAGACCATAGCAGACAATACAAAATCCAAGGATCAGGAGATCCTGGTGATGGATTCGATCCAGAGCACGACGTCCTCCGACAGCAGGAACGGCGTCACGTATATTTCGATCATGGAAAGCAATCTGGAAGTACTCAGAAAGGCATTGGGGTAAATCAGGATGGATCAGCTGACATGCAAAAACCTTAAACTCGGCTACGAGAACATAACCCTCACCGAAGACCTGAGCTTCAATGTCGAAAAGGGCGACTATCTCTGCATCATAGGCGAGAACGGCGCGGGCAAGTCCACGCTCATGAGAACGATCCTGCGACTTCAGAAGCCCCTCGCCGGCACCATAGAATACGGTGATGACCTGACCGCTTCAAAGATCGGGTATCTGCCGCAGCAGACCGTCGTACAGAAAGACTTCCCGGCTTCGGTATCCGAAGTCGTCCTTTCCGGGTGCCAGAACAGCCTCGGAATGCACCTTTTCTACTCGAAGCAGGCGAAAAAGGAAGCGCAGAAAAACATGGAGCGCTTAGGAATAAGCGACCTGGCGAAATGGTGCTACAGGGACCTCTCGGGCGGACAGCAGCAGCGGGTCCTCCTGGCAAGGGCGCTCTGCGCCACAGAAAAGATGCTCCTCCTGGACGAGCCCGTCGCAGGTCTGGATCCGCTCGTAACGAATGAGATGTATGAGCTCATCAAAAAGCTCAACGACGAAGGCATCACGGTGATCATGATCTCGCACGACATCGCGTCTTCGGTCAGATATGCAAAGCACATCCTGCACATCGGAAATGAATTCTTTTTCGGCACCGTCGAAGACTATAAGAAGTCGGCTGCGGGAAGCTCTTATCTCGAGGGCAGCTCTCCGGCCGCAGGAAACTCTGATTCCAAGGGAGGTGAGATAAAGTAATGAATACTCTCGTCACTTACCTCGCCTATCCGTTCGTAAGATACGCGCTCATCGTCGGCGTCCTGATCGCGCTCTGCTCGTCCCTTCTCGGCGTCATCCTGGTACTTAAGAGGTTCTCATACATAGGCGACGGACTGTCGCACGTAGCTTTCGGCGCGATGGCGATCGCCGCCGTCGTCGGACTCACCGACAAGATGGTTCTGACACTGCCGATCACGATCGTATGCGCGATCCTTCTCCTGTGGACAGGCCAGAATACCAAGATAAAGGGCGACGCCGCGATAGCCATGATATCGGTCGGCGCTCTGGCGGTCGGCTATCTGCTGATGAATATTTTCCCGTCCTCATCAAACATCTCGGGGGACGTTTGCACCACGCTCTTCGGCTCGATGAAGATCCTCACGCTCACAAAATCCGAGGTCATCCTGAGCATAGTGCTCTCCATTGTCGTGGTCGTGCTTTTCGTCTGCTTCTACAACAGGTTCTTTGCCGTGACTTTCGATGAGAGTTTCGCGAAGGCGGTAGGCACGAAAACGAATCTTTTGAATCTCCTGATAGCAACGATAATCGCTGTCATCATCGTTCTCGCGATGAACCTGGTCGGTTCGCTCCTCGTATCCGCGCTGGTCATCTTCCCCGCTTTGTCGGCGATGCGCATCTTCAAGAGCTTCCGATCGGTAACCGTCTGCTCCGCAGTGATCTCGGTCATCTGCGCGCTTTCCGGCATCATACTCTCGATCCTGCTCAACACGCCCGTCGGTTCAACGATCGTCGTTACCGACATCGCCGCATTCATCGTGTGCATAATAATAGGAAAGATCAGAGGCTAAAGATCAGTCCTGCATCAGCAAGATCCACTGGATTATCGATAAGGGTATTAACAGTGCCGTATCGCCGATATAAAGCCACATTAAGATCTTTCCAAAGTTGTAGTCACGCCTGCTGTGGCGGACTTTGCCCATAAGCACCCAGGAAAGGACATACGAGACAAACATCAGGATAAACGGCAGAAAATTCGGTCCCGCCGAATTCACATCATCCTGATTCATAGCTCTGATGACGACAGAAAGACCGAAAAGAAGCATGAGGATCACCGGAGCCGCATATCTCAAAAGAAGCGAGATGATGCATGTTTTCTTCGCCTGGCTGTCGGTATAACCGCCATCTTCTATGCCGTAATCATTGTCGTCGAGATATGACTTTTCCATGCCGGTCCCTCCGTTAGTGTTTTGCTTCCTTATGGAAGGATATTAGCATGATTGAAAATGAATTTCAATATATTTTTATCGTTTTTCGATATTTCGGAGCAGCTTGCCGCGTCAGACTTTGCCTTCCTTGAACATCTTCATCATCTCGTTGGTAAGGCTGTATTCATCCGGCTGGAGCTCGATCTCTTCCCTCGTACGCCACTCGGCGACCTTGAGTTCGCCCTCATCCATCCTTATCGTGTCATCGCCGTCGACATCGCAATAGAACCCGACGAGGATATCATCGACGATACCCCACGGCTGCGACTTGTAGTAACGGATATTCTTAACCTTCAGGCCTGTCTCCTCCATTGCCTCGCGCGCAACGGTCTGCTCGAGCGTCTCGCCGATCTCCGTAAATCCGGCCACGAGCGCGAAATGGGCAAAGCCGGTCTTGTACTTGGTCACGAGGATCTTATCCCCGTTAGTGATGCCGACTATGACCGCAGGGATTATCCTGGGGTAGACCAGATTGCCGCACTCACAGCGGATCGCGCGCTCGGTGTCATCAAGGCGCGTCTTCTTCCCGCACCTTCCGCAGTATGCGTTGTCCCTGTACCAGCGGGCGAGCTGATATGCCGTATGAGCCAGGAACACCCTGCTCTTTTTCGCCGTACCGGAACGCCTGAAGGCGCGTACGTTAACGAATTCATATCCTCCGGGCACAGCAAAACCCTCATCGCCCGTCACGTCGAGCAGGAAGTATTCATTCTCGCCTTCGAACTCGAAAAGATAGATGAGACGGTCAGCGTCTGTGCCCAGCTCAGAAAGCCGCGGAAACAGATCGCCGTTTACCAGAACCTCATCGCCCTTCATGACAATGATGAGACTCTCATCAGCGGCCCTCCGCGCAGGGTCGTAACGGTTTATCAGCTTATGCGGTTGTATATCCTGGATCATTTAGAAAGTGAACGTCTCCGGAGCAGCGGTAAATGAGCTGAACGTAGCCGTGGCATCCTTGAAATAAAGAACCTGGGTGTTGTCGTCGTCAGCGCTGTACATGAACTTGAGCTCAGGGTGCTTCTCGAGCATCGCTACCTTAACGTCGCGGGAATCGTCGTTGATGAGTTCGCCTGCAACGCGGAGCCATGTGCCAGTCTCACCGTCGAAAGCACAGATCTCAGCCTTGGGATTTGCAGCGAGCTGCTTTGAAACGGGCTTTACCTTGCCTGTCTGGATATAGAGCTTTCCGTCGTAAACGAGTACCGTTCCGAACGGTCTTACTCTCGGCTGGTCGCCGTCGACTGTCGCCAGATAATATGTCTTTGTCTTTTCTAAGAATTCACAAACTTTTTCAATGCCTGCCATGGTAATGTTTCCTTTCTGCGTGTTTTCTGTTTTAGATTTTACCGCTAATTTTCTTGATAATCACTCCGGATTCTTCCCTTCAGCTCCAGCTATTATCTTCTTCATGTCTTCAAGCAGCTGTCATCAAATATCACTGCGGTTCCCATGACCCCTGCTGCCTGAGGCCTGTCGCGGCGGCTTCCTTTTCGATCAGTGCGAGCTCTTCATCGGAGAGGACCACATCGATCGCTTCGGCGAGTTTTTGCGCATGCGAAGGCTTTGTGATGCCGACGATGGGCAGCGCGCCTTTGGATAGAGCCCAGAGAATGGGCACCTGCGACGGGTCAATGCCGTGCTTTTCAGCGATGCCGCGCATGCAGCTGAGAAGACCTTCTATCCTGACAAATTTGGATTTTGGAAATAATAAGTTCCTAAACGAAAAGACCGGGAAATGGTTCTTTGCGCTGTAGTGTCCCGAGAGAGCGCCCTGCTCGAGGACCATATAGGCATAGTAACGGATACCGTTTGCATTGCAGTAGTCGATTATAGGCTGCTGATCGTTCCTCAAAAGGCTGAAATGGTTTTGGACCGCGCCGAGTTTAAGTCCTTCTTTCGCCAGGAACTCCTGCGCCTTCTTTATGTGTTCGAGCGACACGTTTGAAGTGCCGACCGCCTTTATCTTTCCGGCCTTCATGAGCGGTACCGCTTCTGCCAGGTTCGCTTCCAGATTATTAGGGACGTGTATCCAGAACAGGTCGCAGTTATCCCTGCCGAGCCTGGCCATGCTCTCACCGAAAGACTTTGTAAGCTCACCGCTCTTGTATTTCTTTGCGGGCATAAACTTTGTCGAAATGAATATGTCGCCGTGCCCTTTGATAAGCGTTCCGAGCAGCGTCTCGCACGAGCCCATGCCGTAAACCGCCGCCGTGTCCCAGTTCAGGAATCCGAGCTTTACCGCTTCCTCGAACGATTTCTTCAGTACTTCTGCGTCCTGCTTCTTTCCGAAAACCATCGAGGAACCGTTCATTCCGGAGCCCCACGCCCATGTGCCGATCAGGATGTCTTTCATGATGTCCACCTCCTGCCTGAGACTTTACCACGCCTCCGGGAATCGCGCCTTGATGTTTGTTAAGACACCTTCAAAATGAAGTCTCACACTTCGAAATCGAAGCTGCTCCTGACCTTCACGAACGGCCTTACCTTTGTGGTGGCGACCTCAACATGTAAAGGATTGGACGAATACGCTTTTAGCGCGTCCTCATTTTCGAAAAGCGAATCGAGCATAGCGTCACCGCTCGAACTCGGAAGTCCCTCCGTAAGGACATGTATTTCGACCAGGCCGGGGATTCTGCCCGAAAGACCTTCAAGGCCTTCCTTTATGCCGCGCCGGATCTGCGCCTTCTCCTCATCGGAATATTCGTCCTTAAGCGTCCATACTATTACGTGTCTGACCATAACTTTTCCTCCGTTTTTCAGATGTTCTGATCCGTCACCCGAAATCCGACTCCCTGTAGTAGCCGGAATCTATAAGGATCTCATGGTAGTTATCCGCATTGACAAAGACAGGCTCACAGAAAAATGCCGGGACGGTCTTTTTGCCGTTGTTATATGTGGTCGTGTCATCAGGAACAACATTGCTGATGCTGCCGTACATGATCTGATCGACTATATCGGCAGTCCGCCCGACAAGGTTACGCGTGTCCTTGAACACGGACATTGCCTGTTTGCCGTTAAGGATGTGCTTTACGTTGACTATGTCGCAGTCCTGGCCTGTGATGACAGGATATTTATCACCCGTATAAAAACCGTCGAGAGCATTTATGACGCCCAGCGCCGTCGAGTCATTGGAGCATATCCACGCGTCGATCACATCGCCTTTGTCATAATATGCCGCAAGGATGTTCTCGGCTCTAGCCTGGGCTTTATCGGTACTCCATGCAGCTGTCGCGACATCCATGAAATCGGTCTGGCCGGAAACGACCACGATACGGCCCTGATCGATGTAGGGCTCAAGAACGTCATAGGCTCCGGCGTAGAAAAGGCGGGCATATTCGTCACTCGGATCGCCGGCGGTAAATTCGAACCTGAAGGTATCGGAAGAACCTTCGATGCCGAGCGCGTTTATGGTATATGTCGCCTGGATAGCGCCGACCGCATACTGGTCGAACGTCATATAGTAATCGACATATTGAGTGTCCTTGATGAGGCGGTCATAAGCTATGACCGTGACACCGTTTTCGGCAGCCAGGGCAAGCTCGTCTGCCAGTGAAACGGAATCGATCGCAGCAATAACGAGCACTCCGCAGCCGGACGCTATAAGGTTCCCGATCTGGCTCTTCTGCGTAGCGACGGAGTTATCCGCATATCTGAGCTCAACTTCATAACCCATGTTCTCAAGTTTCTCTTGCAGGAGATGGCCGTCATCGTCCCATCTTTTCAGCAGGTCCGTGGGCATCGATATTCCGACTTTTCCGTTATACGCGTATACGCCCGGATCGATTATCTCTTCTCTTAACTCGATATCGTCCACGATGCTATGCAGGAAATCCTTGAACTTGGCGTCGGACTTTTTGGAAACGAGCCATTCGCCGTCGTCACAGACCATCTTGAATTCGAACTCTTCCTTGAGCTTCTTCTTTTCGGGCACTTTCTTTATCTCGTCGACAATGTCATAGAGCTCGTAATCGTAACGGCCGTCGGAGATCTTCTCGGCATCCGCGTATTTGAATTCTATGAGGATCTTTCCTTCCCTGTCCTTCTCGGTTATCTCTGATCTCAGGACCTCATAAGAAGCGGTTTCCTGGACCGCACAGCAGATCTCGTTCTGTTCCTCCGTAACGTTGAAAGTCGCCTCTTCCTTTGTGTCAACATAACGGCCTGCAGGCCTGTCGTCAAAGACCCTCTGCATGTAGGAATCGAGGGTCTCTTCCATCTGTTTTTTTGCTTTTGAATCGCCTGCGGAATCGCAACCCGCCGCTCCCGCGAGCAGCACTATCGACATAACGGCAGCAATGACTTTTATCGCTTTCATAACGCGCCTCCCGAAAACATTCCGGCATCCCCATAAACAACAGCCGGCCTTGGGACTCTGACCCTGATCCGGACTTTATAATTATATCATCCGCACAGGTATTACCCGAAACATATTGAAGAGCGTTTCCTTATGTGATATCTTTATTTTTGAACACGTTCAATAATCGGAGGCGCCCCATGCAGAAGGACGAGAAACTCAACATCACAAAGGACAAACTGATCGACGCGACTTTCGGACTGATGGAAGAAGCGGATGATCCGCTCAACGTCACGTCCAGGCAGATCGCCGAGCGCGCGGGCACCAAGCCCTCCATGATCAACTATTGCTTCGGCTCAAGGGAGAACCTCATCTACCAGACGTTCCAGAAGCAGTATATGAACTTCCTCAAAGAGACCGAGGTGGCAAAGCTCCTTGCATCGGACATCGCCCCGAAGGAGCTTTTGAAAAAGCTCCATTTCATAGTCGCTAAATGCCTGGTCGAGAACCCCAAATTCACCAAGGCCATCTCAGGTTACGTCCTCTTCAACAGGGACCTCTCGCAGGAATCCTTCAGCTTCCAGTACGTTAAGAAACACTACGCCGGAAAAAAGACCGACAAGGAGTGCAAACTGATCGCATATGAGATGTCCGCCATGATGCAGCTGATCGTGTGCAGGAAGGAAGACCTGAAGAAGGATTTCGGCATCGACCTTGATAAAGACAAAGAACTCAAGAAATACATCGACATGAGGATAGACCTCCTGCTGGCAGACTGACATGGACTATATTTTCGATCTGAAAACATTACCTGAGTCAAAACTCGGGAACGCAGGCGGCAAGGCATCTTCCCTGTCGCTCATGATGAAGAACCTCAAGATGAACATCCCTTCCGGGTATGTTATCTGCTCGGACGCTTTTAAGGACGGGAAGCTTACGGACGCAGCGGCTTCCGAGCTTAACGGGCTCATAGCAGGACTTTCCGGGAATAAGACCTACGCGGTAAGGTCTTCCGCACTGGGCGAAGACGGTGAGAACAATTCTTTCGCAGGGCAGTACGAGACACTGACAAACGTCGCAAAAGACGGGATCATTGACGCCGTTGCCACGGTCGCCGCTTCGGCAAAGAACGCGCGCGTCGAGAACTACAAGGACCAAAACGGCCTGGGCGTCGAAGGCATCGGCGTCGTAATCCAGGAGTTCGTTCATGCGGACTTCGCGGGCGTTATCTTCACGTCTGACGTCATCACGGGAAAGGACGACAGGATCGTCGGCAACTACGTCAGAGGCGAAGGCGAGAAGCTCGTGTCAGGCAGCGAGAATGCCGAAGAATTCAGGATCGGCGCGATCGAATACTCTTACGAAGGCAATAAAGAGATGGAGCCCTATGCCGGGACTCTCCGCAAATATTCGCTCGCGATCCGCTCGTTCTACAAAGTCCCGATGGATATCGAATGGGCTGTTGCCAATGGCCGTGTATACATCCTTCAGGCGCGCCCCATCACGACACTTACCAGACACTCGGTAAAAGATTACGACATCAACGGAACCCGCTCGGGCTACAAGCTCCTCACCAAGACCAACGTCGGCGAGATCTTCATGAAGCCCGTAAGCCCCATGACCTTCAGCGTGCTCGAAAAGATCAACGACGTATTGGGACTCCCCGACTGGCTCGACAATGTCTGCGGCCAGGCGTACATGAACATATCCGTCATGTGCTCGCTCCTCGTGAGCTTCGGCGAGACGCCCGCAAAAGCATACGGATCAGTACGCGATCTCGTGGGCGAGATCCCTTCCGGCATTGAGATACCGTTATCCCCTTTCGACAAAAAGGAATTCATGCACAAGCTAAAGCTGCTCTTCTTCCCGAAGGAAAGGTCTTCCCTCACGAAAAAAGAGAAGCACGAGATGGTAGAAAACCTGGACTCCATATCAGACGACCTCATCCTGAAGATAAAAAAGGTGGAAAGCAGCACGGAACTCATGCGCTTCTGGGACGAAGTGCTGCAGCCCTATCTGAATGACGGCCTTGCATCGATAATGACCGAGAGCGGATTGTCTCTGCTTCCCCTTTTCGGCACGCGCAAAAAGATCGCTGAGATCGCCGGCGAGGACATGGCAAACCGCCTGTGCACCGGCTGCGTCGGCGTTATCGCATCAATGAAGCCGATGCTCCTTTTGGAGGACGTCGCATCAGGAAAGATGTCCCGTGAGGAATACATCAGGATCTGCGGCCACCGCTCAGCCAACGAGATGGAACTGATGGAACCGAGACCCTACGAAGATCCTTCCTTCCCGGACAAGCTCCTCAAAGACCGCCCGGAAGACGGTCCTGATCTGCATAAGATACTGGAGGAACAGGAGGCCGCATACAAAGAAGCGCTGGCCGAATTCAAGGCAAAGCACCCTTCCAAGCGAAAGTGGATCGACAAAGAGACGGCAAAATTCATCCACGCCAACGACTTCAGGGAAGACATCCGCAGCAAGGGTGTCCGCATCTTCTGCGTCTTCAGGGAATACTGCCTCCGGGCAGGCGCCCTGAACGGACTTGGCGACGACATCTTCATGCTGAGCTATCAGGAGATGTTCTCGCTCTTAAAGGGCGATAAGACCGCACTCGGTTTCATCCCCGCGCGCAGGGAATCCTATTCGCGTTACCTCTCGTATCCGTCCTTCCCTAACCTTGTAGTCGGCAGGTTCGATCCCGACGGGTGGCTCAAAGATCCCGGCAGGCGTTACGACGTTTTCGTAAGCGGCAGCACCGCGGGTGCGGATCTCCCGTCTGACGTCAAAGGCTTTGCCGGCGCCGCGGGAGTGGTCACGGGAACAGTCCGCGTCATAGATGATGTAAGTCAGACAGAAGAGATAATCCCGGGAGAGATCCTCGTCACGCGCGCCACGAACATCGGCTGGACAGTCGCATTCCATAAGGTATCCGCCATAGTCACGGACATCGGCGCTCCGCTCTCCCACGCAGCGATCGTCGCAAGAGAATTCGGCATCCCCGCAGTAGTCGGCTGCCGCAACGCGACGACAGTCCTCAAGACCGGCGATGTCGTTACGGTCGACGGCGGAAAAGGCACGGTCACGATTGTTGAAAGCGGTAAATAACACGGTCAAGAATCCCTGACATTTCAATGCAACACAGGCTCGACCCAAGCTGTAATAGTATCGTCAAGGCATAATATATTAATTTATGTTACTATTACCGCAAGAACCAACTAAAGCAAAGGGATTACATCATGATCGATTTCTACAACGCATTTATATCGTACAGACATGCGCCGCTTGATTCCAAGATCGCCGAGCACGTTCAGAAAAAGCTCGAGCACTTCCACGTTCCGCATAAACTCCGCGGAAAGATCAAGCACCAAAAGATCACACGTATCTTCAGGGATAAGGACGAGCTTCCTATTACGAGCGACCTGACGGAAACGATCACGCAGGCTCTGCAGAATGCCGAGTACCTCATCGTCATCTGCTCAACGAACACAAAAGAATCCTACTGGGTAAAACGAGAGATAAAGACTTTCCTTCAGACCCATTCGGCGAATAATATCCTGACCGTGCTTTGCGACGGCGAGCCTTTCGAAGTTATCCCCGAAGAACTGCTCTCGATCGAAAAACAGTATATCGACGAGAACGGTTTCCCTCACACGGTAAAGGTGCCGGTCGAGCCGCTGTCATGCGACTACAGGCTGCCGATGTCCACGGCAGACAAGGAAGAGCTTCCCAGGCTTGCGTCCGCGCTTTTGGGATGCTCGTACGATGAGCTCCAGAGAAGGACAAGACAGTACAAGATCAGGCGCGCGGCCGCTCTGGCAGGTGTTGTTTTCGCAGCGATGGCAGCATTCGTTGGCTACATGATCTACAGCAACAACAGGATAAACAGTACATATCTCGAATCCCTCCGGAGCAGAGCGGCTTATCTTTCAAATGAATCTGAGCAGCTCCTGGCAGAGGGAAAGAGAACCGATTCGATCCACCTGGCGCTCGCGGCACTTCCCAATGATTCGAACAAGAAGATGCCGGTAACGTCTACGGCTGTCCGCGCCCTCACTGATGCTACAGGCGCATATAGTTGCATTGCCAGTTCACAATACACGCCATGCTGGAATTACAAGACGGATAAGCCGATAACACACTTTGCCGCTTCGGATGACGAACACTACCTGGCAGCGCTTGACCAGGGAGGAAAGGCATACTGCTGGGATGCTTTTTCGCACAAATGCATTTTCGAGAATGAATGCGAACAGGTCCCGAAAAACATCACGTTCCTGGACGACGATCTGCTCATGCTGACTTACGATTACAGTATCGAAGCATACAGTTACGAGACCGGCGATCTTATCTGGTCTTACGATTCGGAAAAGGAAACTGCCTTCATAGAAGATGATGTCGTATACAGTTCTCATGCGGTTTATTTCGAAGACGGCGAAGGCCGGGTAATAGAGCTGACAACGAGAGACGGAAGCATAAAGAATACTTATCAGGTAAAAGACGCAGCCATTTTCGATGATATCAGGTGTCTTACCGTTTCACCTGACGGAAACCGTTTCGCTTATACCGATAACAGCTTTATCTTCAATAATGAAGGCTATGTCCATATTTACGATAAGACAACGGGAACAACCGTCTCCAAGCCCGTCTACGGTTACTTATTCTATAATTTGGAATTCATCGACAACGATCATGCCTGTGCAATAACCACTAACAGCACGGGTCTTTATTCCACGGCCTATACCAATGAGATGACATTCATAGCTGAAGAGTCGGTGAATCTGTTCTGCTTTGACTGCGTTTCAAACAAGGACTGGGAATCGGAAATGACCGTATCGGATCTTGTGCTCCGCTCCCATATCAGAAATCTTCCTTCCCGTAACGCAGTATTATTTGCATTAGGAGAAACCGCGACGATCCGCGACATTGATACAGGCGAAGAGCTCAATAAATACGCCACCGGCAGTACGATCATTACTGTTGATGATTTCAACCACAATGACTTCCCCGAATTCATTTGCAGACAGGGTGAATACATTCTCACGATAAGTGCAGATAACAACAGCATGGCCGAATTCCAGCTTCTCGGCAAGGATATAACCTTCGCTAAAGTAAACGAACTGCTCTATACTGTTCCGAGAGACGGTTGCGATATCATCTGTTACAACCGTTATCTTCAGGATGACGAATGGACGGAGATCTCCTCTTATGGCGGCTTTGTGACAGGATCATCGTATCAAACCTGCTATACGGAAGACGATCTCCTTATCATCGCGGCAAGAGTACACAACACGCATGACGTCAGGGTAAGCGCTGTCAACATGGCAGATGGTGAGCTAATATTCTCTGATGATATTCCCGACGTCGACAGCCTCCTTAATAATTTCTTCATTGACCGCATCGATGATGAGTACTATGGTTTCTTCGGAGACAGAGCATTTCTTATCGATGTTGAACATGAGGAAGTCAGAAATACGGACATAGAATTTGACGCCTTTGATTATGTATCAAACGGCAAACGCTTCACATTGTCCAGAAAAACCACAAAGCTTGACGTAACAGTCTCGGATATTGACGGTTCCCATTCAAAAGATTTCAAGACTCTTGATGTCGGAGAAGACGCAAGCACCTTCTTCCGAGGTATATACTACCTCAAGGATGTGAACAAGGCTTTCATCCCGCTGGGGAACAGACTCATTGCTGCAGACCTTGAATCCATGAAACTCAAGGAAATAAAGATTCCCTGCAAGTGGATGGAAAATGTCTCGGCAAAATATTTTTTCACGGCATCTGAGGACGGCTCGCAGTTCTTCTTCACGGACGGATGCAACGCCTTTGTAACCGACGGTTCATTTAAGGAAATGTACAGTTTCACATTCAAGAGCTCCGCCCGCTACAGCGCGACCTTCAGAGACGGCATCCTGTATATTGTTGCCGACAATTTCCTTATCCTGCGCGATGGGACTACAGGCCAGCTTCTGAACAAATACGAGATGGGCGTCTACGGAAGCGGCGCTGCCACTTTCCGTTTTGATGACAAGAACCACCTGCTCTTCATCCAGAACGGCGACGAAATAAACATCTTCGACACGGAGACCTGGGTCGAGGTGGCCGATGTATGCGGTGTATACTGCTATCACGAGAAATCCGACCGTTTCTTCGTATATTCTTATATGACAGAAGACGATTGCCGGGTAGGTTACATCGATCACTATACCGTGGATGATCTGATCGAAAAGGGAAAGAGGATCCTGGACGGTCATGAACTGTCTGAAGAGGTACGGGCTGAATACGGTATCTGACGGGTATCGGAAATGGAAGTTTTATTCTGTTTCCGATACTTTTTTCTTTGGGCAGGTATCGAAAACGAGGAGTTTTCCCGGATTCCGATACCTTGTATTTTCGAAGGTATCGAAACGCAAGAATTCTCCCGGATTTCGATACCTTAGCCATACAACCCGTAACTAACATCCCGCCACAAAAGGCAAATTATCCCGAAGGCCGCATTTTTCACGATTTGGGATAAAAATTTAACGGCAAATTATCCCAAACTTTCAAAAACACTTCACTTGGGATAAATTCATGACCGATTTTTATCCCAAACCGTCCAAAAACCTTTCCGCGGGATAAATTCATGCCCGTTTTTTATCCCAAAGTCTCGAAAAATGAATAAACGGGATAATTTCAGCATATTGCGTCCTGACCTTAACGGAACCAGCCCGGAACCAGCCCGAAATCTTCCCCGAACCTTCCCGGTATACATTTCAAAACCGCATCCTGCCTCACAGAAACCGCCTGACAGCAAACAACCCGCGTCCACAAACGGCGCGGGTTGTTGATTAACAGTGTTACTTTACGGAAAAACCGTTTATTACAGTGCCTGGTATGTCCTGTCGAAGATATCAATGTTGATGATGTAGATATCGTGCTCGTCATCGGCTCTTACTGCGATATAGTCGCCTACACGGCCGGAATAATATTTGTCATCGGACCATGCCGTGAAGAGCTTTACGGGCTGCTCCAGAGGCTTTGCGAATATGATCGTGCTGCCGGTGGATCTTACGGTCTGGGCAAAAGGCAGGACCTTCTTGATCTCGCCTGTCGAGGTGTTCCTGATACGCGGCTCGTACTCGAAGTCCCTGGTGTAGCGGAAATTCGTGAACTGGTAAGAGTTCATGAGCTTCTGCTCCTTGATGGGATATATCTCACCCTCGATGCCGATCATGAGGTAGTCATCTTTCTCGACGACGGTATCAACGTCTCCTTCGAGAGTTCTTATGTTGATCGGTGTTCCCGCGGGGAAAACATCAGTGAGCTTAACGGCACCGAGAGACTGCTGGACTTTTTTGTAGCGTTTCATTCTCGATGTGTCGAGAGTGGTGTTCTTGGCATAGATTACGGCATAGCTGTCATAATACTGGACCATCCTCTCCTCGAGGACTTCCTTCGCGGGCCTGTCAAGGAGCTCTGCCCTGATGGTGCCGCCGGCCTTGAGCATATGGCCGCCGCCGCCGCCAATACCGTCAGCCAGGAAAGCCGCGAGCTCATTGGCGTATACCTCGCGCGAGCAGCTCCTGACGGAGAACTTGACCTCATAATTGGTAACGTAGAAAGCGAGACAGACGTCGACATTCTCGGTCTCGAGCGCGAAATCGCTTATGACGCCCAGGATGCAGGGATCGCATGCCTCGGCCTCGATGACCAGATATTTGTTACTTTCGTGATACTCGTAGTTCAGGATGGCCTTGCCCGTGATCATGAGCTCATCGAGAGAGATGTTCGAATTGACCATGGATGTGATGACGCTCTTGTTGTAGATGAGCGAATCCATCATATCCCTGTCTAACGGGTGGGAAACCTCCGACAGCTTGTTGGTGTCGGAGAAAAGGCCGTAATAGAGAGCCGTAGCGACAAGTCTGTTGTCGTTCGGGTCCATGCCTTCATTCTTGATCATGTCCCAGACGACCGTCGCGCAGCTGCCTATGTCGCTGCTGATATGCGTGAGGGATCTTACGGAATCGACTACCTGTCTGTGGTGGTCGATGATCGCAACTCTTTTTGCTTCCGTCTTTGTGACGTTCTTCTCGCCGTACTGGCAGTCGACCGTGATGAGGAGATCCGGCTCCTCTGCAAAGAACGGCTCGTAACTTACGGGGATCTCAAGTTCTCTTACCATGATGAGCAGGTTGCTCTTGCGGATCTCGTTCCTGCCCCTGTAGATGAACTTTACTGACTTTTTATTCTGCTCGAAATACCACTTCAGCGCATAGCCTGACGCAAGCGCATCCGCATCCGGATTATCGTGACACTGGATCACGATATTGTCGAATTTTAAAAGGTTCTTTAATTCCATATACTTCCCCGATCGTATAAATCATGCTCCCGTATTTTACCAAAAAGCATGAGTAAACGCACCCCGCTTATGTTGCAATGTGAAGACATATAGTTTAAGTTATCCGTGTCGTCCGCGAAGGACGGTAATGTCCGAAAAGAACGGAAACAAGGAAGTCTGATATGGGGAGCACGAAAACAAAGAGCGGCGCATTAGGCGACATCCTGATAATAATTGCCGGTCTGTTCTGGGGAAGCATGGGCATCTTTGTCCGCCATCTGAACGGCTTGGGATTCACATCCATCCAGGTCGCCTGCCTTAGGCTTACGATGGCAGGTCTTATTTTCGCCGTCATACTCCTCATAAAAGATCCGAAGGGCTTTAAGATAAACCCGAAGGATATACCGCTTTTCCTTGCGCTCGGCCTTGTGAGCATCCTGTTCTTCACATGCTGCTACTTCACGGCCATAAGGCTCATGACCATGTCCACGGCTGCGATCCTTCTCTACACTTCGCCAATCTGGGTCATGATCCTGGCGATAATATTCCTCAAGGAAAAGATCTCGCTTCAGAAAGTGATCGCTCTCGTCCTCGCTTTTGCGGGCTGCGTCCTCGTATCCGGATTCGGAGGAAAGGTCACGTTAGGCGGCATCCTCGCCGGCCTTGGTTCGGGTCTGGGATACGGCCTTTACAGCATCTTCGGCACGTTCGCCCTGAAAAAATATACGCCTTACACCGTAACCTGCTACACATTCCTCATCGCAGGCGCAGGCTCCGTTTTCGTTGCGGACCCCGCTGATCTTTTCAGCAAGATAGCAAATACGGAAAGCATTCCGGGACTTCTCGGATTCGTCTTGCTGACTTCGGTCGTCACGGCTGTCATCCCGTTCCTGCTCTATACTCTGGGGCTCAACAGAACGACTGCCGGAAAGGCCGCAGTACTTGCGACGATCGAGCCTGTGGCGGCCACGCTTTTCGGCGTGTTCGTAATGAAGGAAAGCATCGGCGTCATAGCTGTTCTTGGCATTTTTCTGGTACTCGGCGCAATCGCCGTTCTCAGCGTGAAAAAGGGGCATAGTGAACCGGCTTAAATTTATAAACTGATATAATGCCAAATGATCTTCTCAGGATCGAAAAGGGGATAATAATATGAACTTGAAAAAATGTGTTTCAGCCGTAATGCTGATCGTTGTAACGGCTTTTTGCCTCTGCTCCTGCGCTTTCGGAAAGGACAGGGTCCGGATCCCGCACCGCTATGCTTCCGCAAAGGAAGGACGCGAACTGATGCTCTCAAATGATCAGTATTACGATGCGTTCTCGCAGAACGATCTCGATTTCAAGATGCAGAAGACCGGCGCGACAATGGACGAATACAAAGAGTTTTCAGGCGCACAGGTTCAGGATTTCACGGTCTTTGAGAGATCCTTTATGGACCGTCATATCAGAAAGATGGAAAAGACCCTTGAAAAGAACGGTTATACCCTTCCGGAGATCGATGAGATCGTATTCATAAAGACCACAATGCAGGAGGAAGGCGGCGCCAGCGGCTATACGCACGGCACGCAGATATATCTGAGCGGAGTGCTCATTTCGACATATACATTAATGGACGCAATTCCGGGAGCGACGGATTATTTCGATGAGCTGCTGTGGCACGAGCTTTTCCACTGCCTTACCAGATGCAATCCCGATTTCAGGGAGGAGATGTATTCGCTCATCCACTTCACGGTTACGGATTCCGATTATGAACTGCCGGAAAGTGTTTTCGAGTATCACATATCAAACCCTGACGTCGAGCATCACAACTCTTACGCGACGTTCATCATCGACGGAAAAGAAGTCGACTGCTTCACGGATTATGTGACCACGATGCATTACGATAAGGCAAGGGCAAGTTTCATGACGTGCAGCGGGACGGCACTGGTGCCGACGGACGGAACGGACATCTTCTACACACCGGATCAGGCATCGAACTTCGATGAAGTATTCGGAACCAACACCGGTTACGTTGTCGATCCCGAAGAATGCATGGCGGACAACTTCGCGTATGCAATGCTGTACGGCATAGAAGGCAAAAACGGCAAGGGATATCCGAACCCCGAGATCATACAGGGCATTATCGATTACTTAAAGAACTGACATAAGGGTTCCATGTGGAACATATCAGGAAGAACCGAGCCTGCGCTTAAAATCAGAGTATCCGAAATCAGTCAGTCTTTCCGCGCGGCCGTCTTCTTTTAATCTGTAGATGTCCGGCAGCGGCATTCCGTTAAACGTATTGTTCTTGCATGTCGTGTAGATCGCCATGTCGCCGAAAACGAGCATGTCGCCGGTCTTAAGTTCCGCATCAAAACCATACTGTCCGATCACATCACCCGAGAGGCATGTGGGGCCTGCAAGAGTATAGACATACTGCTTTGAGCTGCCTGCTGTCGCATTAAGGAGCGGCGGCGTATACGGCATCTCGATAACGTCCGGCATGTGGCAGGCGGCGCTGGCATCGAGTATCGCGATCTTCACACCTGAGTTCTCAACTACATCGAGCACACGTGAGAGAAGATATCCGGCATTTAAAGCAACCGCTTCACCGGGCTCCAGATAGACCTGAACATCCCATTTTTCTTTTGCGTATATGAGCAGTTTCTCGAGTCTTGCGACATCGTAACCTTCTTTTGTTATGTGGTGTCCGCCACCCATGTTGAGCCATTTCATTTGCGGCAAGATGTCGCCGAACTTTTCCTCAACGGCGCGGAGAGTGATCTCCAGCGCATCCGAACCCTGCTCGCAGAGCGTGTGGAAATGTATGCCGTCCAGAAGCGCTATCGCTTCAGGCGTCATCTCCCTGTCCCAGATCCCGCGCGTCACGCCCAGACGGCTGCCCGCAGCGCACGGATCGTAGATCTCGTGTCCTTCCTGCGTCGAGCATTCGGGATTGATGCGCAGACCCAAGCTCCTGCCTGCTTTCTTTGCGGTCGGTCCGAACTTCTTTAATTGGTATATCGAATTGAAAACGATGTGGTCCGCACATGATATGATCTCGCCGATCTCGTCATCACGGTATGCCGCACTGAACACGTGCACCTCGCCTTCAGGCATCTCTTCTTTGCCGAGCTTTGCTTCGAAAAGACCGCTCGCCTCAGTTCCGGAAATATATCCGGAGATCAAAGGATAGAAATCGTAATTCGAAAATGCCTTTTGAGCGAGCAGTATCCTGCATCCCGTATGAGAGATGACTGAAGCAAGAACTTCCGCGTTCCGCTCCAGCTTCTTCTCATCGATGACATAACAGGGGGTCTTCAGACCCTGACCCGCTTTCAGAACAGATGATACGCCGTCGAAAACCTGGTCCATGGCTGTCAGTCCACTAATACGGGAGCGAAGTTTTCGCTTCTGGGAAGACCGTACTTATCGAGCGCGTCGAGGAACGGATCAGGATCGAACTCCTCTACCGTGTGAACGCCATTTTCGGTCCACTTGCCCGTAAGGAGCATCAGCGCGCCGCACATTGCGGGTACGCCGGTCGTATAGCTGATCGCCTGGCTCTCGACTTCTTTGTAGCATTCCTGGTGGTCGCAGACGTTGTAGATATAGTACGTCTTGTCCTTGCCGTCCTTCTTGCCCGTGAAGATGCAGCCGATATTCGTCTTGCCGTGAGTGCGGGGACCAAGGCTCGCGGGATCGGGCAAAAGCGCCTTCAGGAACTTGATGGGCACGATCTCGTGACCCTCAAAATTGATGGGCGTCGTGGATAGCATGCCTACGTTCTCCAGGCACTTCATGTGCGTAAGATAGCTCTGTCCGAAAGTCATGAAGAAGCGGATGCGCTTTACTTCGGGAATGTTTACCGCAAGAGATTCCAGCTCCTCGTGGTGGAGAAGATACATGTCCTTCATGCCGACGGCATCGAAATCGTATTCTCTCTTGATGCTCATGGCGGGGATCTCCACCCACTTGCCGTTTTCGATGTAGCTGCCGGGAGCGGAGACTTCGCGCAGGTTTACTTCGGGGTTGAAGTTTGTCGCGAAAGCATAGCCGTGATCGCCGCCGTTGCAGTCTAAGATATCGATGGTGTCGATGGTGTCGAACTCATGCTTTTTCGCATATGCGCAGTAAGCCTGTGTTACGCCGGGATCGAAGCCGCAGCCAAGGAGCGCGGTAAGGCCGGCCTGTTCGAACTTTTCCTTGTAAGCCCACTGCCAGCTGTAATCGAAGTATGCGGAGAAGCCCTTCTCTTTGCATCTCTTCTCATAGATTGCGCGCCACTCCGGATCGTCCGTATCCTCAGGCTCGTAGTTTGCCGTATCCATATAGTTGACGCCGCAGATGAGGCAGGCGTCCATGATCGTCAGATCCTGATAAGGAAGCGCGATGTTCATAACGAGATCGGGCTTATAAGAATTAATAAGTTCAACAAGCTCATCGACCTTGTCAGCATCAACCTGCGCGGTCGTAACGACAGTCTTTGTCTTTCCCTTAAGCGCTTCAGCCAAAGCGTCGCACTTGGACTTTGTTCGGCTCGCGATACAAAGCTCCGTGAAAACGTCATCTGCCTGGCAGCACTTTCTGATCGCAACATTTGCAACGCCGCCGCATCCGATTACCAATACTCTGCTCATAACCTGTTCCTCCTGATTATTTATTGATGGAAAGGATCAATTCCCTTAATACCTTGCACGCAACCGCAGTCGACGCGCCGCTCTGGTCGAGCATCGGCGCGAGCTCGTTTACGTCCGCTCCGGCGATCTCAGTCCTGCTGACCTCAATGATCGCGGAAAGCAGTTCGGTAAAGTTCACGCCGCCTGCCTCTGGTGTTCCCGTACCGCAGAACACGGAGGGATCGAGACAGTCGAGATCGATCGTGAGATAGACGGGAAGCTTGTCGGAACTTAGCTCCTCGCAAAGCTCCTTGAGCCCGTCGAAATCAAATTTATGCATGTCCGTGTGGCTGTCCGCAAAACGGAATTCCTCACGGTCGCCGCTCCTGATGCAGAACTGGTGGATCTTTCCGTCACCAACGAGATCGTGGCAGCGCCTGATGACACAGGCATGGCTTAAGTTCGCACCAAGATAGTCGTCGCGGAGATCCGCGTGCGCATCGAAATGGATGATGTGCATTTTCGGATACTTCTCAAAGACCGCTCTTACCGCGCCTAAGGTGACGAGGTGTTCGCCTCCGAGCATTATGGGAAGCTTGCCGTCGTTAAGGATCCCTCTTGTCTGCTCCTCGATGTCCTTAAGCGCCGCTTCAGGCGAACCGAAGCAGAGCTCCAAGTCACCGCAGTCGAAGACTTTGATGTCCGTCAGATCCTTATCCTGATAAGGACTGTACGTCTCTATGCCGAAGCTCTCGTGGCGGATCGCGGCACTTCCGAATCTCGCGCCGGGCCGGAAGCTCGTCGTGGAATCAAAAGGTGCTCCGAAAAGCACGATGCCTGACTCTTCGTATGAACCGCCGCAGCCGATAAATGTCTCTACATTCCTGTTCACGATTCCACCTCCATCAGCATCTTCTCGAGATATGCCGGCAGATAGAACGAGCCTATGTGAAGTTTGGTCGTATAGTACTTCGTGCTGAGGTGCAGGCTCTTCCATCTCTCCTCGTCGAAATCGTCGATCGGATGATATTTCTTGCTCGCAAAACCGAACAGCCAGTACCCGGCAGCATATGTCGGGATATGCGCCTGATAGACGCGGCTGATCGGGAACGTGTTTACGATCCTCTTGTGGCTCCTCTGCATCGCTTCGGCGTCGTGCTTATAGAACGGGCTTCCCTGCTGGTTGACCATGATGCCGTCGCTCCTCAAAGCGTTGTAGCAGATGCCGTAAAACTCCCTCGTGAAGTAGCCTTCTGAAGGTCCGAACGGATCGTTGGAGTCGACGATGATGAGGTCGTATTCGTCGCAGCTCCTTCTTATGAATCTCAGCGCGTTATCGAAATAGATATGCACGCGCGTATCATCAAGCTTGCAGGCGTTTTCGGGAAGGTATGTGCGGCAGGCTTCAATTACCAGGGGATCCATTTCGACCAGGTCGATGCGCTTTACGCTCTCGTATCTCGTAAGCTCCTTTACGACACCGCCGTCTCCCGCGCCGATAACGAGAACATCCTGAACGTTGGGATGCACGGACATCGGGATGTGAGTGATCATCTCGTTGTAAATGAACTCATCACGTTCGGTCAGCATTACGTCTCCGTCAAGAGCCAGTACTTTTCCGAACTCGGGCGTGTCGAAGATGTCGATCTGCTGATAGTCGCTCTTGCCCGAATAAAGATGTCTCGTGACACGGAGACTGTGACGCACATCGGGCGCATGATATTCACTAAACCACAGATTCATTCGCTTTGGTCCCTCCTTATATCAGAACGTTGATGTTGTTAATGTCCGGATCCTCGGAACCGGTCATGGAGCAGCCCTTTGCCTTGGCATACTGAATGTACTCTATTATGTTCGCAGTGATCCTTTCGCCCGGCGCGAGGATCGGGATTCCCGGCGGATAGCACATAACGAACTCGCTGCAGACCTGACCGATACTGTCCTTGAGAGGAACGCTCTTCTTCGCGGAATAGAACGCGCTCTGCGGACTGCAGACGACCTCCGGATCTATATATTCCTGACTTAAGAGTCCTGCGGGGTCTTTCTTATATCTTCTGCGGATCTCGGCGAGCGCGCTTACGAGCCTCTCCAATTCCTGCATCCTGTCGCCGATGGAAAGATATGCGAGTATGTTTCCGATGTCGCCGAACTCGATCTGAATGTCGTATTCGTCTCTTAAGATGTCGTAGACTTCGATGCCCGCAAGACCGATGTCTCTCGTGTGGACACTGAGTTTTGTCGGATCGAAATCGAAGATCGAATCGCCGTTGATCATCTCGCGTCCGTATGCGTAATAACCGCCGATCGCGTTGATCTCCTCCCTGGCGTATTCGGCCATCTCGACAACTTTTCTGAATACCTCTTTACCGCGGAGCGCCAGGTTCCTGCGGCTGATATCAAGGCTCGACATGAGAAGATAGCTTCCCGACGTCGTCTGCGTAAGGTTGATGATCTGTCTTACATGTCTCTCGCTGACATTCTCGCCGACGAGCAAAAGGCTGGACTGCGTAAGGCTTCCGCCGCTCTTGTGCATCGATACGGCAGCCATGTCCGCACCTGCTTTCATGGCGGAAACAGGCATGTTCTCACCGAAATAAAAATGCGTTCCGTGAGCCTCGTCAGCAAGGCACAGCATGCCCGCATCGTGAGCCATCTTGACGATGGCGCGGATGTCGCTGCAGATGCCGTAATAGGTCGGATTGTTGACCAGGACCGCGACGGCATCCGGGTTGGCATCTATCGCCTTTTTCACCTGGTCGCGGCTCATGCCGAGTGAGATACCCAGGCGGTGATCGACTTCAGGATTTACATATACCGGTATGGCTCCGCAGAGGACCAGCGAGTTGATGACGCTTCTGTGCACGTTACGCGGCAGGATTATCTTGTCTCCGTGCTTGCAGCAGGAGAGCACCATGCTCTGCACCGAGCTTGTCGTACCGCCGACCATGAGGAATGCGTTTTTCGCTCCGAAAGCGTCTGCCGCAAGGAGTTCCGCTTCGCGGATAACCGATATCGGATGACAAAGGTTATCCAAAGGCTTCATGCTGTTTACATCGACACCGACGCACTTCTCTCCGAGAAACGCAGTAAGTTCGGGATTGCCCTTTCCGTGCTTATGTCCGGGCACGTCGAAAGGCACGACTCTCATTTCGCGGAATTTCTCAAGGGCCTCATAGATCGGCGCGCGTGTCTGATCCAGATCCGTTCTGTCCATAGTCCACCTCAATATAAAAAACGCAAGCTGTGATTACACAACTTGCGTCTGATCTGCAATATAACCTTTTACTATCCACATACGGCCGTCACGTAACGTACCGGTATGACGAATATAAGGCAGAGTCTATATAGCAATACTACTTTTACTACTCTTATTGACCATTTCACAAGTTTGCGTTTTTCACGCATCCGGTTATAAAGTAACCAACTTATAAAACTGAGCTTTTAACTCAATCAATAGACCGGAAGATCCGATCATCGGCAGTGGACCCGGCTGTCCGTATGGCCTTGACTCTTCGAGAGAGTGGTCCGTAAAATCACCTAAGACTCTGATAAAACTTCGTCTCTGCTGGATATCTTATGTCTCCATAAAACACGGGTAATTATACAGTGTGCGTATATGTACGTCAACGCTGCATGATTACCCGTTCTGTGTAATGATCTGCTCCCATTCAGCACTTTAGAGATAGTCCTGAATAGGGTTTTTTCCAAGATCAGGGCATATTTTCCCGTAACCTCATCAGGACATGTAGTCACCGTTAAACGAAACAAGTGTTGCCGAAGTAACGCCCTTGAGCTCGTTTATGCTGTTTACAAAACCGGTTGCAGCATCCTTGATCCTGACTTCGAGAGTAAACTCGATGCCGGAATCGTTGACTGTCTTGGACTTGATCACATATTTGCCGACAGACTTTTCGATTATCTGCATGGCGCTGGCCTCAGTCTTTTCGTTGTTGCAGTTAACGACAAGTATATAAGGCGTGCTGGTGATCTTCTGCTTTATGAAGATGATGAAGATAAGGCCGATAACAAGTGAACCGATGACAGCCAGCGGAATCATGCCTGCACCGATGACTATGCCTGCTGCCAGGGACCAGAACAGGAAGACGATCTCCATGGGTTCCTTGATCGCAGCACGGAAACGTACGATAGAGAGCGCACCGACCATACCGAGCGAGAGAACGACATTTGACGTTACCGCCATGATAACGAGCGTCGTTACGAGAGAGAGTCCTACAAGAGCCATCGCGAAACCTTTTGAATACATGACGCCGCTGAACGTCTTCTTGTAGATCAGCATGATGAACAGTCCTATGACCAATGCGAAGATCATACCGATCAACACATCCAAAGCTGAAAACTCCGTAATGCTCTCCAGAAAGCTCGACTTGAAAATGTCACTGAAATTCATTTTATGTTACCTCCAAAAAATTAACCGAATCTCCGGGATGCGCCGTATTTTGAAAATGCCTGTTGTCTTAACTCGGGGACCTGGACTATGTCCTGGATTATCTCCGGCAGGAATGCGTCATATTTGACTTCAAGAAACATATCCTGCGGTGTGTCCGTCGCACTGATATTGCTTATCTTTTTATCCAGGAATCCCGACGAAAACAGGCTGGTCCTGATCTGCGAATCAAACGTCACACGGACATTTCCCGCCTTGTATATATAAGGTTCTCTGACATATGAAACCAGCACCCGCGGCTTCAGCCTCTGATATATCATCTTTGCGTAGAACTCTTTTACGAGATCGTTTTCGTGTTCACGCATGAACGCGATGTCCCAGTTCAGTATCTTTCTGAATTCCTCTTCCGTGATCGGCACGTCGTATTTCAGACAGAGGCTGTCGATCTTCATCTTTTTCTCAAGGGTTATAAACGAAAGATCATCGTTATAGTATCTGATCCTGAACTTTTCTCTTTTTCCAATACCGTCTATCTTATCTTTCAGCGCTTTGTCATCGCTGTTGTCGAAATAAACGCTCCGGATGAGATATCTGCCGCTTGAGTCAACATGAGGATCGGGCGACATGACCGCCTTCAGCCTGCTCCGCATGGCAAGATAATCGGAATAGGATATCGCGAACTTGAGTTCATGGCGGTAATCCTTCTCTTCCTTCATTCCCTAAGCTCCTTTCCTGCAGTCTTTGCGACTGTACCACAGGATGATACAGCGGCTACCTTAAATGAACTTAAAAAAGACCTTTGCAACTAGTTAATTTGCCGAAGGCAAATTACTGTCCGTATGTTGCAAAGGTCTTTTGATCTTGGCGCTCCAAGCAGGAATTGAACCCGCATCTGCGGTACCGGAAACCGCCATTCTATCCATTAGACTATTGGAGCATTTTAAACCCGGTTATTATACAGCATCGCCGTCAGGCTTGTCAGCAGGCGCCGGCGTCTTGTTCTTTTCAAGGATCCGCAAAAGCCCGACAATCTCGGAAACTGTCTTGTCCTGCTTTGTCGAAGACGGCTTGAAGAGCATATACGGCAGGGTTCCCGTGGCATTGATGGAAACACGCGCACCGTAGAAACTGTCGCGCATGAGAGCACCGAAAGCCTGCATGTCTATCTGAAGGTTGGGATTCAAATAAAGCCTTACGCCGGCGTTCTTGATCGAGGCTTTCACAAAGCCGAGAAGACGTGCGCTTGACCTGATGAGCGAGATGCCCGAAAGGATGTAGACTTCCGGAGGAGCATCGCCGTAACGGTCCGTGATCTCATCTAAGAAATCGCTGTAGGACTCAAGACCCGAGATGTCGCCGATGCGCCTGTAGCAGCTCATCCTTGCAGCCTCATCCTGAATGTAGGAAGAAGGGATGTATGCATCGTAATCGACTTCGACGGTAAAGCCCTTGTCCTCGCTCTCGGCGTGACCCGTGATGACGTCTGTATCGAGGACCGCGTCCTTGCCTTCCTTGAGGAGCCTTACCTCTTCATCAAGGAGCCTGCAGTAGAGTTCATAGCCGATGACGTCCATCTGGCCGTGCTGTTCGGCGCCGAGAAGGCTGCCCGCGCCTCTTACCTCAAGGTCACGCATGGCGATCCTGACGCCGGAACCGAGCTCCGTGAACTCGCGCAGTGCGTTCAGTCTTTTCGTTGCTTCCTCATTGAGGGGAGCATCTGCGTTATATGTGATGTAGGCATATGCCTGTCTGTCGGATCTTCCGACACGGCCCTTTATCTGGTAGAGCTGCGAGAGACCGAAGCGGTCGGCGTTCTCGACTATGAGCGTGTTGACGTTCGGCATGTCGACGCCGTTTTCGATTATCGTTGTGCAGACGAGGATGTCGTACTTGCCTTCGATGAAATCGGCGACCACGGTCTCCAGGCCGTTCTCAGGCATCTGGCCGTGCGCATATGTGACGCGGACGCCTGGCATGCTCTTCGCGAGTGCGTCTGCGACCTTGTCGATGTCGGACGTCCTGTTGTACAGGTAGAATATCTGGCCGCCCCTTGCGATCTCTCGCATGCAGGCCTGAACTATTATCTGTTCGTCGTAGCCCAAGACGTAGGTCTGGACGGCGCGTCTGTTGAACGGTGCCTCTTCAAGAACGGAGATGTCCCTGATGCCTGAGAGCGACATGTGAAGCGTTCTCGGGATAGGCGTGGCCGAGAGCGACAATACGTCGACATCGGTCTTTAAGGACTTGATCTTTTCCTTGTGGTTAACGCCGAAGCGCTGCTCCTCGTCGATGACGAGAAGTCCCAGCTGGGGCGGTTTCACGTCGTTTGAAAGCACTCTGTGAGTGCCTATTATGACGTCTATCTTGCCCTTCTTTATGTCGATCAGGTTCTGCCTTATCTGAGCCGCCGGAACGAATCTCGAGAGCAGGCAGACATTGACGGGGAAGTCTTTGACTCTCCTCATGAAATTCTCGTAATGCTGCTGTGCAAGGAGCGTTGTCGGCGCGAGCATTATTACCTGCCTGCCGTTCATAACAGCCTTGAACATCGCCCTGAAAGCGACCTCTGTCTTTCCGAATCCGACGTCTCCGCAAAGGAGCCTGTCCATCGGTCTTTCCGATTCCATGTCGGCCTTTATCTCGTGTGTCGCGCGGAGCTGGTCATCCGTCTCGACGAACGGGAACCTGTCCTCGAACAGCTTCTGCTGCTCATCGTCAGGGATGCACGCAAAGCCTTTGTTTACGCTTCTTGCAGCGTATATCTTCAGCAGGTCGTAAGCGACCTTCTTGATGGCTTCTCTGGCCCTTGAAACGGACTTCTTCCACTCGTCGCCGCCGAGCCTAGAGAGCTTGGGCTCCTTCTCGCCAGGACCGACGTATTTCTGCAGTGAATCGAGATTCTCGGGAAGGATATAGAGAGTCTCGCCTTTTGCGTAAGTGAGCTTTAAGTAATCCTTGCGGATATCGCCGACCTTCATGTTAATGAGGCCTTCGTAGCGGCCGACACCGTGCTTGTCGTGTACTACATAATCACCCGGCTCGATCTCACTGAAGAACTTGATCCTGTTCCCGCCCTTCTTCTTTTCGGGACGCTTCTGCTCGGAGCCGAAAAGCTCCTGCTCACCGAAAATCGTTAGTCCGATCTTCGGATACGAAAAGCCTGCCGGAAGAGGCGCGTCGATTATCTCAGTGAAGCATTCGTGCTCGTTAAGGCGCTCCTTGAGCTGTTCGTAACGTCTTCCGTGATGGGCAACAAGATAGATGTTGTCCGTGTTCTTTATGAGCGCTGAAAGTTCCTCTGCGCGGCCCGAATAATTGTCTGCGGGAAAACCCGACACCGTAACAGTCGATCCGCCCGGCAATCCGTTGCCCGGAGACTGGAACATAGACAGTGTAACAATGTTATCAAGCTTATCCAGGGCCACCATGAGCTTCGAAATGTTGACCATGGCGGAAGGTGAGCATGTCGGCGCGATACCGATCTCGAAAGAGTCACGGCAGCGCTGCGCGTACTCACCGGCATATGAATTCATCCTTGCGTCTATGTCGACCATCTCGTCAGCGAAGAATACGACTTTGCCGGCATCGACATAATCGACCGCAGTACCGAAATCCTTAAGTATTATTCCCAGCCATCTCGCAATGCCGGACGGCTCGATTCCGTTTCTGATCTTCTCGGCGTCGCCCGTAGCGGTCCTCGACAGAAGCTCGGCAGCACGTCTCACCTCTCTCGTCGCCGCATTCATCTTTGAAAGATCCTCATGCGCACGCGCAAGGATAAGGTCCGCGATCTCATCCCTTTTGTTTTCGGAGAAAGCGTAAACGGAAGCGGGTACGGCAACCGTCTCGGTGAGCTGGCCCGTGGAACGCTGCGTCTCACGGTCGAATGTCTTTATCTGATCTATCTCGGTATCGAAGAAACTGACTCTCACAGGCTCGGTATATGAGGGCGAATAGATGTCCACGATGTCTCCCCTTACGGAGAACTCGCCCTTTTCCATGACCTGCGGAACATTTTCGTAACCGTTTAAGAGGAGCGCCGCGACAAGGTCATCACGCTCGTATTCCTGCCCCACTTTAAGCTTAATGATCCTCTTTGCGAAGACCTTCGCGGGCTCTAACTTGTTCAGAAGGGCTCCGGCCGTTATTACGGCTGCCCCGAATCCGCCCGTAACGAGCTCTGAGAGTGCAGCCGCCCTGCTGAGCTCTAATTCTCTTGAAGATGCTTCGGCGCTTACGAGAGACAGTTCTGAAGGCGTCAGAAGGGTAACGGGACCGTCCGTAAAAGCCGCGCAGTAGGATGCTGTAGTCCTCGCCCTGGCGCTGTCCGGTTCGATGAATACGGCCTTGCGTCCGTTCATGTGTGCCAGAGCCATAGCAACATAGACCTTCTGCTCTGCGCAAAGGCCGGTGATGTTAAGGTGTTTTCCGCTGCTGATACTTGCGGCAAATTCCGAAGCGAGCTCTTTGTCGGACCCGACTTTTTCGAGGAGCTCTATGAGCTTTTTATCCATTGGAGATGATCTCCTCGATCGCATCACAGGCCTTTACGAAGGCATCGTTCATGAGCTTACGGTCGTCGGCGGGCACTTCTGAGAGAACGTAATTTACCAGTTCCCAGTTCTCGGGGACCGGTCCCGTGCCTATCCTTACTCTCGGAAACTCCTCGGTTCCCAAGAGCTGGATGCAGGATCTCATGCCGTTGTGCGTGCCTGCGCTTCCCTTCGGCCTTACCCTTATGGTGCCTTTCGCGATGTCGATATCGTCGTAAACCGTAATGATGTTCTTCGGCGGGACCTTAAAGAATCGGCTGATCTCCACGAGGCACTCACCGGAATTGTTCATATATGTGGTGGGCTTGATTATGATGACATCCTGTCCCTTGATCTTACCCTTGCCCCAAAGGCCCTTATACTTCTCTTTTCCGAGAAAAATGTCATGCTTATCCGCGAGCATATCCACAGCGAGATATCCCATGTTGTGCCACGTATAAAGATACTGTTTTCCCGGATTACCGAGCCCGGCTACTATCCACATTCCAAGACCTTCCGGAGGATATCAGAACTCTGAACGCCTGTCGTCGAGTCTTATGTAATTCTCGCCTCTCATACGGCTCTTGTTTGCGACCCAGTTCTCTTTGTTGAGCTGCTTGGATCTGCCGATACCGAGAGACAGGGCGGGAACGTCGGAAGTGATCGTGGAACCTGCAGCGATGTAGCAGTCCTTGCCGAGAACGACGGAAGAAACGATATTGGAGTTGCCTCCGATGAATACGTTGTCTTCGATCGTGCAGCCGATCTTGTCCTGACCGTCAAAGTTACATGTAACTGTACCGCATCCGAAGTTAACGTTGCGGCCGACCTTTGAGTCGCCGATATATGTAAGGTGTCTTGCTCTCGTATTCTCGCCGACCGTTGAAGCCTTGACCTCGACATACGCGCCGAGCGTGACCTTGTCTTCGATACGGCACTCGGGCCTGATGTGTGTGTATGGTCCGATACGGCAGTTCTTGCCGATAGAGCTGTTGGTTACGATGGAGTTATCGACAACCGTGCCGTCGCCGATATCAGAGCAGTCGATCCTCGTGTTCTCACCGATGATGCAGTCCTCGCCGATATTGGTGTTGCCGAGGAGCGTAGTGCCCGGAAGGATTACCGTATCCTGTCCGATCTCAACAGCATAGTGGATCCATGTGGCATTGGGATCTACGATCTCTACGCCGTTTTTCATGTGATAGTTGAGGATCCTGTGATTCATTATGTCTCTTACCTGGGCGAGCTGGATCCTGTCGTTAACTCCCCTTGTGTCATCGAAATCGCAGACAACGGCACCTACTGTGTAGCCGTCGCCGATGAGGATGCCGATGGTGTCTGTAAGGTAATACTCCTTCTGCGCGTTGTTTGCGCCGATCCTTCCCAGAGCGGAAAGGAGCAGAGGAGTCTTGAAAACATACATTGAGGAATTGATCTCTTTGACCTTGAGCTCTTCGGGCGTGCAGTCCTTGTGCTCAACGATCTTTGTAACGTTGCCGTCATCTCCCCTGATGATCCTGCCGTATCCTGTCGGATCGTCAGCCTCAGCCGTGATGAGGATGGCTGCGCAATTCGAAGTGGCATTCTCGAAAGCGTCGAGCGCCTTCTTGATCGTGTCTGCCGATACCATCGGGCAGTCGCCGGGAAGGACTATCGTAAGTCCGTCTCTGCCTTCAAGGAAAGGAGCAGCCTGCATTACCGCATGACCCGTTCCTCTCTGTTCTTCCTGGAGCACATAGGCAACATTTTCGCCTAAAACGCCCCTGATCTCAGCCTGTGCCTCACCTACTATATATACCTGATCCTGGCAGCCTGCCTCCTGAAGAGCATCAGCCACCCATTGGATGATCGGTTTGCCCGACACCTGGAACACGACCTTGGAATGCTTGGACTTCATTCTCGTGCTTTTTCCTGCCGCCATAACAACCGCACTGATTTCCATATTAAAACCTCTGTTATAAATTATTCGGGAATACCCTTAGCATTATAGCAAATCTTTATACCTAATTAAATGAGAAGCCCTGCACTTTTAAGGACAAAGTACAGGGCTGTGATTTCTGTTTGTGCGCCCGTAAACGCAACGAAATAAGTATTTCCCTTTATCAGAGATCCTCTACGGAAGCGATAGCCTCACGCATATTTGCCTCAGATTTCTTGAGGAGCTCATACTCTTCGTCGGTAAGACGCATGTCGATGATCTTATCTACGCCGTTAGCGCCGATAAGAGCCGGAACGTCGAGAGTGACACCGGAGATGCCGTACTCGCCGTTGAGTCTTGTGGAAACTGTTCTGATCGTGTGCTCATCTTCTGTGATGGATCTGAGAAGTGTTGCGGCACTTACTGCGATACCATTGAATGTAGCGCCCTTGAGTTTGATGATCTCTGCGCCGGAAGACTTTGTCTTCTGAGCGATCTCATCCTTAACGTCCTGACCGAAAGGTACGCCGATTGCTTCTGCATACTCGTCGATGGACATACCGGCAACGTGAGTGTGGCTCCATGCGGGGAACTGTGTCTCGCCGTGCTCGCCGAGGATATAGCCGTGAACGTTTCTTACGTCAACTCCAAGCTTTCTGGAGATGAGGACTCTGAAACGTGCGGAGTCGAGGTTCGTACCTGAACCTATAATGAGATTTGAGGGAAGTCCGGACCACTCTGCAACTTTATATGTAACGAGGTCGCAAGGGTTGGAGATTACCATGATGACACCCTTGTTGTAGTGCTCCATGATGCTGTCCGTGATCGTATGAGCGAGCTTGACGTTCTTCTTTGCGAGGTCAAGTCTTGTCTCGCCTTCTTTTCTCGGGATACCTGCCGTGATGATGATGCAGTCTGCATCCTTAACATCTGCATAGTCGCCTGCGTGGATATACATATCGCCGATGAACGGAAGTCCGTGGCTGATATCAAGAGCTTCACCGAGAGCCTTTTCCTTATTGACGTCAATAAGAACGAGCTCAGAGCAGAGCTGCTGCATTGCGATTGCGAAAGCGGTTGTTGATCCTACCGCACCTGCGCCGATTATGGCGACTTTGGTTCCTTCTTGTTTGTACATAGCATTTACGCCCCCTTTATAGCAATACGAATGATAGCAAGAAAAAATCTTCAAATAAAGTCATTATTCGTTATGATTTTTACCTAAAAATTGTACTCGTATGCCCTTTTTAGCGGTTATTTTAATAATTTGATAATCAAACTTTTATTTGGTGCTTTCATTTCATTCCTGAAAGACGAAAAAGCGGCACAGGACCTTAAAGTCCAGCGCCGCTTGGCATTTTTATTTAAGCCTTTGAGTCGATCAGATCTCCTGAGGGAGCTCCAGTGTTCTCTCGGCATTGAGCTTTGCACAGAGTTCTACGAACTTGTCCAAAGCCACGCCCTGAAGCTGCTTGTTGGAGCCTCTGACGTTTACGGATACCGTATTCTCAGAAGCTTCCTTATCGCCTACAACGAGGATATAAGGATCCTTCATCTGCTTGAATCTCTTGATCTTGTCTCTCATGTTGACGTCAGTCAGGTCAGACTCGACTCTTACGCCGGCCTTTGTGAGCTCTGCCGCTACCTTCTGGGCATACTCATTGTGCTCGGGTCTGATCGGTACGACTGCTACCTGATAAGGGTTGAGCCAGAACGGGAACGCACCCTTGAAGTGCTCTGTGATGATGCCGATGAAGCGCTCGAAAGAACCGAAGATGGCTCTGTGGATAACGATAGGCATCTTCTGTACGCCGTCCTTGTCGACATATGTGAGCTCAAAGTTATGAGGGAGCTGGAAGTCGAGCTGTACGGTACCGCACTGCCACTCACGTCCTAATGCATCCTTGATCTGAAGGTCAATCTTCGGGCCGTAGAACGCGCCGTCGCCTTCGTTGATCTCATAGTTGCCGTCACCGTACTTCTCGTCGAGGATAGCCTTCAGGGAAGCCTCAGCAGCGTTCCATGACTCGATATCGCCCATAAAGTCGTCAGGTCTTGTGGAGAACTCAGCCCTGTATGTGATGCCGAATGTCTTGTAGATCTCGTCTGCGATTGCGATTACGTCCTTGATCTCATCCTTGATCTGCTCAGGTGTTACGAATGTATGGTCATCGTCCTGACGGAATTCCTGTACTCTGAAGAGACCGTTCATCTGGCCTGACTTCTCCTTGCGGTGGAGAACGTCATACTCGCTGTAACGGATAGGAAGTTCCTTATAAGAGTGCATTGTACGCTTGTAGGACATCATGGCATTAGGGCAGTTCATAGGCTTTGCTGCCATTGTGTCTTCCGCATCTACCGAATACTGCTCGGGAGCTTCCTCGCCCTGAACAGCGTCTGTTGCATTTACACCCTTTGTGATACCGGGAACTATGAACATGTTGTTCTGATAGTGTGCCCAGTGTCCGGAAATGAGCCAGAGCTTCTTATTGTTGATAAGAGGTGCCGAGATCTCCGTGTAGCCGTGCTTTCCCTGGATCTCACGTGAATACTTCATGAGTTCCTGATAAAGGATCCAGCCCCTCGGGAGCCAGTATGCCATACCCGGAGCTGTCTCACGGAACATGAAGAGGTCAAGGGCAGTACCGATCTTCTTGTGGTCTCTCTCCTGTGCTTCCTTGAGCCATGCGAGGTGTGCCTTGAGCTCATCCTTTGAAGGGAAAGCAAAGAGATAGATCCTCTGGAGCTGATCTCTCTTCTCATCGCCTCTCCAGTATGCACCGGATACATTCTTGATCTTGAATGCGGCGCTGAAGAGTTCCTGTGAATTGTCTACGTGAGGACCACGGCAAAGATCGACATAGTCATCACCAGTGTAATATATCGAAATAGTCTCATCTGCGGGCAGATCAACTATAAGCTCATGCTTGAACTTCTGATCCTTGAAGAGTTCCAAAGCCTCATCGCGGGAAATGACCTTACGTGTCCAGTCTTCCCTTCTCTTGATGATCTCGTGCATCTTGTCTTCGATGGTCTGGAAATCTTCCTCTGTTACTGTTCTCGGAAGGACGAAATCATAATAGCAGCCGTCCTCGATCTCAGGTCCGATAGCATACTGTACCTCTTTGCCGTAAAGCTCGATAACGGCTTTAGCAAGAATGTGCGCAAGAGAGTGACGGTACACCTTCAATACTTCTTCTTTTTCCATTTTAAGTTCCTCCTCTAGAGTTTTATGCACAGAACCGCTGTGCAGATAGTAGATGATTGTACCACATATAAAATAAAAATGTTGATAATAAAGGCTTTTCTATAAATAACTACATAAATATATAGAGAAACCGTTCAAAAACGGCGGCAAAAGCAAACGTTTGTTCGTAAAGTAAAAGCCCCTCCGTAAAACGGAAGGGCTTCTGTGTTCCTGGCGGAGGCTGTGGGATTCGAACCCACGTGGCCCGTGAAGGCCAAACAGTTTTCAAGACTGCCTCGTTATGACCGCTTCGATAAACCTCCATACCTAAGGCACTTAAGTATACAAAAATAAGTAAGAGAAGTCAACCGGAGACAAAGGAAAGCTGTATCAGGCGCTTTCATGCCGGGACACCCGGAAATAACCTGATACAGCTTTCCGTAAATCTTATCTTCTCTTATCAGTTGCAGAGATACTCGATCAGTCTGTCGAGATCTGCGTAATCCTTATAATCGATCACGATACGGCCGCGGCCGGTCGATCTGTCGTTGACCTTGAGCTTTACCTTTGCGCCGAGCTGTTTCTTGAGTTTGGTCTCAACTTCCGTTGCGCTCAGAGTGAAGCGGACATCGGGTTCGTCAACGGGATTCTTCTTTGAAGGATTATTCTGGGCTTCTATGTACTTTCTGACAAATATCTCAGCCTGTCTGACGTTCATGTCGCGTGCCATGATGACGTCGGCAACCTTGCGCTGGTCTTCCTTCTGCTTAAGGCCGAGAATGACCTTGGCATGACCTTCAGAAAGATCTCCTCTGCTGACAAATTCCTGGAGAGATTCATCGAGGTTTAAGATACGGAGAGTATTCGCGATCGTTGCCCTGGGCTTACCGAGCTTCTTGGCGAGCTGCTCCTGAGTGAGTTTATGAGCCTCAAGAAGATTCTGCATCGCGGATGCTTCTTCGATAGGATTCAGGTCTTCTCTCTGAATGTTCTCGATAAGAGCCTGCTCCATCGTCTCACGGTCAGAAAGCTCTCTTACGATTGCCGGAATTACAGTGAGACCTGCGATACGTGCGGCTCTCCAACGGCGCTCGCCTGCGACGATCCTGTATCCGTCACCCTTACGCTGAACGATGATCGGCTGGATGACGCCATTCTCTTCGATAGAAGAAGCAAGCTCCTGAAGTGATTCATCATTGAATACTTTTCTAGGCTGACCGTTGTTGGGGGAGATGTCATTGATCTTAAGATCTACAACTGAATCTCTCTTGTTCTCAGGAATGCCGTCTGTTGAAAGGAGAGCACCAAGACCTCTTCCCATAGCCTTGCTCTCAGATACGGTCTTGACCGCAGTCTTCTTAACAGGAGCCTCTGCTTTAACGGGAGCAGTTGTCTTCTTCGCTGCCGCATTAACTGCTGTTTTCTTTGCAACAGGCTTCTTTTCAACAGTCTTTTTAGCAGCTGTCTTCTTCTCAGCAACCTTTTTAGCGGCAGGTGCTGCCTTTACAGCGGTCTTTTTTGCCGGAGCCTTTGCTGCAGGTTTTACAGCAGGCTTTCTGCCCGGTTTCTTTGCTGCGGTCGTTTTAGTTTCGGTTGCTTTCTTTGCCGTTGCAGCCTTCTTTACCGGTTCAGTCTTTTTAGCACCTGCAGTTTTCTTAGCTGCATATATGTCTTTCTTAACTGGTGCAGCGCTCTTTGCCGTTGTCTTTTTTGTTGCAGATTTTGCTGTTGTGATCACTTTCTTCTTAGGTGCTGACTTAACTCCGCTCCCTAATCCCTTCTTGATGTTAGCCATATTCTTTCTCCTTTATGCTCTCTTAATGACTTCCTTTGCCAAAGACTCATATGCCCTGGCGCCCTTTGAATTCTTATCATAATCACAGATGGCAAGGCCGTGGCTCGGTGCCTCTGCAAGTCTTACATTTCTGGGGATTACAGTCTTGAAGACTTTCGTACCGAAGTACTTGTCTGTTTCTTCCTTAACCTGTCTGGAAAGCTGTGTTCTCATGTTAAACATTGTGAGTACAACACCCAGTATCTCAAGATCAGGATTAAGTTTCTTCTTAACGATGTTTATCGTATCCATAAGCTGGGAAAGACCTTCCAATGCATAATATTCGCCCTGGATCGGTATGATCAGTTTATCGGATGCCGTCAGTGCATTAATGGTCAGAAGACCGAGTGACGGAGGACTGTCAAGGATAATGAAATCGTAAATATCACTTACAGCGCTTATAGCATTTTTCAGTATCTGTTCTCTTGAGATTACAGTAACAAGTTCGACCTCTGCACCGGCAAGATTTATATTGGTAGGGCAGATGTCAACGTTATCTGCATTAGTCTCATAGATAACATCTGATATTGGAGTTTCGTTGATAAGAACATCATATACAGTCTGTTCAAGTTCTCTTTTATCAATGCCCAAACCGCTTGTAGCATTGGCCTGAGGGTCCATATCGATCAACAGGACTTTCTTCTTTTTTTTACCGAGAAAAGCTGCAAGATTTACCGCAGTTGTCGTCTTTCCGACGCCACCTTTCTGGTTTACAAGAGCAATTACCGTTGCCATATTTGACTACTCCTTTTAATATAATTCAATATAATATACGCTAATTCTAACACTATGTTTTAAATTATTATATGTCATCTTTACTACAAATTGTTCCACGTGGAACAATGTAATTTGTGAGTATTCAAGTATTGGTTTTAAGACCGGGTTCTTTGTTTACGTGTTTCAGAAGATATATGAGGTTTTTTCAGTAAATTGTTCCACGTGGAACATTGATCACAGACCCGTCAAATATAGTGCATCAATCCGTCATACATAATTTATTGAATCAGAGTCAGAATTAAATTCTTTATCGTATTGTTCCACGTGGAACAATACAAATATCTTGATTATGAATTTTGGAAAATCTGCAATTTTAGTTACATATATCTTGGATTTTCATAGAGTTCATTGAACATCATATATATTCAAAACTGACCATCATGTTTTATCTTTTCAATTCACATTTCTAATTGTTCCACGTGGAACAATTAACAGAATCTTGCAGCAGTTATATATTTATTCCACTATGCACTTAAGCAGAATGTTCCACGTGGAACATTCAAAGAAAACGGGTGCTGCGATTACCGCAACACCCGTAAATAACTTGATTATAGAAGAGATATCAGTTGTCGATGTTTGCCAGTTTAGCGTTCTCCTGGATGAATTCCTTACGTGGTTCTACCTGGTCACCCATGAGGAGTGTGAAAGTCTCATCAGCCTCCTGGGCATCTGCAAGTGTAACTCTGAGGAGTTTACGAGTAACAGGATTCATTGTCGTTTCCCAGAGCTGCTCTGAACTCATCTCACCGAGACCCTTAAATCGCTGGATGAGAGGATTCTCCCACTTGTGAGCAATCTTGATTTCTTCGATCTCCTTTTCGTCATATGCATAATATGCTTCGTCACCCTTGTAAACTTTGAAGAGCGGCGGGCATGCAATATAAACATATCCGCCTTCAACAAGAGGTCTTAAGTATCTGAAGAAGAATGTGAGAAGGAGCGTCCTGATATGTGATCCGTCGACATCGGCATCCGCCATGATTATGACCTTGTGATATCTGAGCTTTGTCTCATCGAACTCATCACCGATACCGGCGCCGAGAGCCATGACTACTGGCTGGAGTTTCTCGTTTGAATATACCTTGTCGATCCTTGCCTTCTCAACGTTGAGCATCTTACCCCAGAGAGGAAGGATTGCCTGATACTTACGCTCTCTGCCCTGTTTTGCGGAACCGCCAGCGGAGTCTCCCTCAACGATGAAGATCTCACAGAATTCCGCCTCATCACTCTGGCAGTCAGCGAGCTTACCGGGCAATGCGTTATTCTCAAATACTGTCTTTCTTCTTGTGAGTTCTCTTGCTCTCTTTGCTGCGTCTCTTGCTCTGGAAGCGGAGAGACACTTATCCATGATGAGCTTGGCAATATCAGGATGTTCTTCGAGGTAGATCTCGAGTTTCTCATATACTGCGCTGTCGACCATAGGTCTGATCTCTGCGTTACCGAGCTTACTCTTTGTCTGTCCTTCGAACTGAGGATCAGGAAGCTTGACTGAGATGATAGCCGCAAGACCTTCTCTCGTATCTTCACCCTGAAGCTTTACGTCGCCGTCCTTAATGTATTTATACTTCTTTGCATAGTCATTGATGGCCCTTGTCATAGCCGCACGGAAACCGACAAGGTGTGTACCGCCTTCAGGTGTAGCAATATTATTTGCGTATGTGTAGACAGTTTCCTGATAAGAGTCATTGTACTGGAGAGCGATCTCAACGAAATTGTCACCCTGCTTTGTTGCGAAATAGATAGGCGGAGTATTGATAGCTTCCTTATGCCTGTTGAGATACTCAACGAAGGAGATGATACCACCCTCATAATGGAGATGTTTCTTAACAGGCTCTGCTCCTCTGTCATCCGTCAGATCAATGGTGACTTCCTTGTTGAGGAATGCCATTTCACGGTAACGTGTGATCATGGAGTCAAAGTCAAAGACAATGTCAGGGAAGATGGAATTGTCAGGGATGAAATTGGTCTTCGTTCCTGTGTCTTCCTTCTCGCATGTACCTACGACATGGAGCGGAACAGTGGTCTTACCCTTCTCGAATTCGATCTCGTAGATATTGCCATCACGGCGTACCTGAACCTTCATGTGATCAGACAGAGCATTAACTACTGATGCACCAACGCCGTGCAGACCGCCTGAGATACTGTATGCTCCGCCGCCGAATTTACCGCCTGCATGGAGCACTGTATGAACGACTTCTACGGTGGGAATACCGAGCTTCGGGTGATTACCAACAGGAATACCCGAACCGTTGTCTGTTACCGTTACTGAACCGTCCTTTTCAAGCACAACGTCAATGGTATCGCAGCGTCCTGCAAGAGCTTCGTCTACAGAGTTAGCGACGATCTCATAGATAAGGTGATGAAGACCTCTTAATGTGGTATCACCGATATACATGCCCGGACGTTTTCTTACCGCTTCAAGACCCTCAAGAACCTGGATATCATCCTCGCTGTATTCACTGTTGTTGGATGTATCGAAGCTGTCCTGATCTCCCTCGGCTGCCAGAACGTCAGCCATAGACTCTTCCTTGAAATCTTCGGTCAGAGCCCTGGGGTTTTCTGCCAGATTCTTAAGCTCGTCATCGTCGCCTTCCTCTACAGGCTGGAAATAAAGATCGACAGCACCGGAAGGGCGGGAGGAGGGTTCCTTATTCTCGGAAGTCTCCTCAAAATTGAAATTCTTCTCGTCGTTTTCCTTCATAAATGTAAAAACTCCTATTCTTGGCGGCACAATCCTTCAAATACCGGAAAATGCTGCATATTTAACAAATTCATTTATCGTCTTCAGAAGTTATCGGATGACTTAAGCCTGTTTAATATCAGACCGGATGATAATGAACAAACATATGTTTTGTCATTGGTAATAACCAATGTCTTCGGTATGTCTTCAGTCACATACTGCAGCCTGCCCTGTTCGTCTTCACGGTTCATATAGTCCGCTATATCCTTCTGGGAAGGGAGGACGGTCTCAAGATTGACTACTGCGGTAACTGAAGATTTGAGAACTGAAAGATCATTGCCGATGTGAATGAACATTTTCTGCCTCCAAATCGCCCGGAAACCTCTTCTAACCCATAAATTATAACATAAAAGGGAAGAATAATATGCTTATTATAATATTATATTAAAGAGAAACAGGGCCGTTTTTAGTGTAAATTGCCCTAAGATCAGGCTTCTTTCTCTATCTTTCCTTCATTTACGCGGTAAAACTGCGTATCTTTCGCCCATCCCATCAGGTCAATCTCTTCGCCTATCATGTTCTTATCGGTGCATGTGATGAATATCTGGGCTTCTTTCATAGAAGAAACAAGGCTGGATCTTCTGGTCTTATCGAGTTCGGAGAATACATCATCCAATATCAGGATCGGGGTAGAGGAGACGAACATCTTTATTATCTCCAGCTCGGACAGCTTTAAAGCCAGCGCAGCAGTCCTCTGCTGTCCCTGTGAAGAAAAGCTCTTCATGGCCAATCCGTCCAGTTTGATAACGATATCGTCCCTGTGGATACCAGTGGATGAGATATGCTTATCTATGTCGTAATTTCTGACAGATTTCAGCTTTGCAAGCACCAGATCTGAAAGGATACCCTTAATTCGCCCGTAATCGTCCTCTGAGAGGCCTTTATGCATGAACTCGTCATATTTACTGTTTTTTGTCAGAAACGTTTCTAAGGCCCCTACAACGCCAAATATGGTACTGTACTCTATGGAAAGGTTTTCCTTGCCGCCTGAAATGCTCCCGTGATGCTTTGAAGCCATATCCGATATAAGTTTTGCAAACCTGTATCTCTTGAGAATTATCTCCGCAGACAGATCTGCAAGCGAGAAATCCCAGAAATTGAGCTGTTCATCCGCAAGTCCAGGCATATCCTCATTTGGTTTCAGACGCTTCAAAAGTGCATTTTTCTGCGCCAGAAGCCTGCTGTAGCTGCTGAGGAGATTAAAATATGACGGTGATATCTTCGATATGAGCGTATTGAGAAACTTTCTTCTGTATGCCGGAGCATTTTTTACGATATTCAGATCCTCAGGAGCGAAGATAACAATGTTACATACGCCGATATAATCGGATATTCTGTCCACAGGCGCGTTATCCCTTAAAAGAAGCCTTCCGCTCCTTCCGTTTTTGCTCAGATCCGACCTGTCGGTGTAATAACATGAAGAAAGCTGGACATTACTGCCGTCGTCATCAGTGAGATCCAGAGCGGTACAGTATTCATTCTCACCGAACTTAATCAGATCCTGATCTTTGCTCGTCCTGTGTGACGCAATGCTCGAAGCAACATATATGCCTTCGACCAGATTGGTCTTTCCCTGAGCATTATTACCGTACAGGATATTAACAGAAGGCCCGACATCCAGATCGAGCCTTCCGTAATTTCTGAAGTTTGTAAGATGTATGCTTCTTATGAACATTATCTTCTGATAGGAAGAATCAGATAAATATATTTCTCGCCTTCGACCGGCTTGATGATGCAGGGTCCCTGTCCGCCGTTTACTTCAACCTTGATGATCTCATCATCTATATTCTTGAGTACATCGATAACATATCTTGAGTTGAAATCAACATCTATAAGATCACCTTCAAGACTGATGTCGATATTCTCCTGGAGATTACCTCTTGCAGAAGTAGCCTGGACTGTAAGCTCGGAAGGATTATTGCTGAGGAATCTTACAGGGCACTTGCGGTCATCTGTCATGATGATGAGGGAAGCTCTGTCAACTGCATCAAGGAACTGCTTGCGGTTGATCGTAATGACTGTCTTGGGGTTCTTTGCGATGATGGAATCAAAGTTGATGAACTGGCCTTCAATAAGACGAGAGATCATTCTTACGTTACCGATATCGAATAAGAGATTCTGCATGGATGTGTAGATATTGATCTCAGCATCCTCGTCATCACTTAAGATCTTGCTCATCTCTGTAAGAGCCTTACCGGGAACGATGTAATTGATCTTAGGGAAGTCATTACCCATGTCTTCGCGGTTGATGGCCATTCTGAAACCGTCGATTGATACTACGGAAAGAACGGAACCGTCGCTTACGATATTGCTTCCTGTGAGAACAGGACGTGAATTATCCTTTGATACTGCGAAGATTGTGTGGTTGATCATGTTCTTGAGGATCTTCTGACCCATTACGATCTTCTCAGCTTCATTCTCGTCGATCTCGGGGATCTTCGGGAACGGTTCGGGATCGAGACCGGAGATCTTGAACTCGGCCTGTCCGCACTTAATCGTTGTCTGATAATTTGAATCTGAAATAATGTCTACTTCAGGCTCAGGAAGTTTTCTGATGATATCTCCGAAGAACTTGGAATCTATTACTACGGAACCCTTCTCAGTAACACTGGCTTCAACATCGGCCTCAATACCTGTCTGAAGATCGTAGCCCGTGAGCTTTATCTTATTGTCATCTGCTGCTTCTATAAGAATACCGTTAAGGATATTTACTGTACTGTTTGTAGTAACAGCTCTCTGAACTATGGATACGTTATTGACCAAGTCATCTCTGCTGCATGTGAACTTCATCTGAAAGTGCCGCCTTTCCGAAAATAAAATATTTCAAACATTATACACTTAATATAATAAAAAATGTATAGTTTAACGGTGTTACAAACATCTGTTTTTAGGACATTTTCAGGACTCCGGACTTTTGTCCCTGTAGTATTTTGTTTAAGCTATTATCCGCTCTATTATGCCGTGTCGAAATGTTCAAAACTAAGCAAAACACCGTATTTTCATGCATTCCTCATAAACGGAAGATGTATATAACAAATTAGTTTGATGTTCAAAAGAACACTGTTTTGAACACTGTTACATTTGTGCACAAACCGTCTACAGTAAATCTACCGGAAGTTTTGCACTTAAGAACAATTATTGTTCATATCATGAGATAAGCTTTACGATCTCCTCAGCCTGGGCTTTGAGCGTCTCATCGGCATCAACGTTGTCACAGCCGTGCATTACGGTCGTATGTTTGCGTCCGCCGAAGATCTGACCGATCTTCTCATATTTCAATTCGAGATAATCCCTGCATATGAACATGGCGACATTACGGGCTGTCGATATCTCGGCGCTCCTGAGCTTAGAAGTAAGCTTGTCGGGAGTAAGGTCATAGTAGTTTGCAACGGCATTAATGACTATCTCCGGAGTCAGATATTTCTTCTTATTAGGAGATACGATGGGCATGATTATCTTCTTGATGTCTTCCAGAGAGAGCTCACCGTTAGCGAGAGTAACATAAGAAGATATCGTATTGAACGCGCCGTTGAGTTGTCTGATGTTGGTAGTGACATTCTCGCAGACATAATCGATTATCTCATCGGAGAGATCGAAATTCTCATTCTTGAGCTTGCTTAAGAATATGGCTTTTCTGGTCTCAAAATCCGGCGGCTGGACATCGAACATTATGCCGTCCTGGAAACGGGAGGTAAGCCTGCTGTTAAGTTCGGTAAGGTTCGAAGGAGCCTTGTCGCATGTGATAACGATCTGCTTGCCTGCCTCTATCAAAGCCTCGAAAGTATTGAAGAATTCAGTCTGGACACCTTCCTTACCGATAAGAAACTGGATATCGTCAATGAGAAGTACGTCTACGGTACGGTATTTTTTACGGAATTCCGTATAATTCTTATTAAGGGTGCATGTGATAAAAGCATTTGTGAAGGCTTCACATGTCGTGTAGATGACCTTCTTTTCGGGATGCTGCTCTATGATCGCATTGCCGATAGCCTTCATGAGGTGTGTCTTTCCGAGTCCGGAATTACCCCACAGGAAGAAAGGGTTTCTCTGTTTCTGACCTGGCTTTGAAGCAACGGAAACGGCAGAAGCGTGTGCGAAACGGTTACAGTCACCGACTATGAAATTTGCAAAAGTGAACTCACCGTTCAGGCCTGTAGAAGTGGGAACCTCACTCTTTGCCTGTCTTGCCGCCTTTTTCTCGGAATTTACGGATGAATTGAGAGCATTCTCGTCACCCTCAAGAATGAATTTGACGGCACAAGGCTTGCCGCCGTTGGCAGTCTTTATTGCTTCTTCAATGATCTTGCCGAGCTTCTGGCCCTTTACCAGGTTAAGAGAGAATTCATCTCTTGCGGCGAGAACCAGTACGTCATTGTCGCAGTGGGCGATGCTCATCTTGCAGAGGATGGAATCATATGTGAACTTGTCGATATTTGAATCATAATTCAGAAGTTTAAGCGCATTATCCCAGATCGATCTGTCCATGTAACCCCTCCGTAACCAAAAAGACGTGCGTTTAACATATTATCACGGTTTAAGAGTATAATGAATAAGCATTTTACCTTAAAAATCTTTGAAAAATCAGGCAGGATAATGAAAGAAAAATACCACGGCAGTAAGGAGAGATCCAGGTCAAAGGCGGTCAGTACGGGACTCATAATCCTGAGCGTCGTCTTCCTCATCACAGGCATCATCCTGCTGCTGATAGAGCCCATAAAGCGCCTCAACAGACAGAGAATCTCAGGCGAAGCTCTCAATGTCATAGAACAGAAGATCTTCGAATCCGGAGCAGATGAGGCGGAGATGACGTTCGTCGTTCCGGCGACCGGAAACGAGGTCAGCGGCGAAGAATACGATTTCATCGAAGAACCAGAAGAGACCGAAGAAGAGGAAGAGGGTTCCGGCGGATATGTAACCCTTAACTCGATCGGCATCCTGAGCATAAGCAGGATCAACATCAAGTATTCTGTATGGGATGAAGCCACGAAGGTCTCATTGAGATACGGACTGGGTCACTATCCCGATTCCGTAATGCCCGGAGAGATCGGAAATGCGACGATTCTGGGGCATAACTACAAGGACGGATCGATGTTTCACAGGCTGAGCGAACTGAAGATAGGAGACAAGGTCGTCTTCAAGGGGACCGACGGCGTTGAGAAGGTCTTCTATGTCGAGAAATCCAAGATAGTAAGTGCCGATGATCTGGTCGACATGGCTGTGGGAAACATCACTGACACAAGGCAGCTCACGCTCGTCACATGCACTTACGAATACGGAAGGCACGGCTGGAGAAGGGTGGTCATCTGCAGGATGGAGCCTGATCCGGAGCCCGAAGAGACTACGGCAGCCTATACGGAACCCTATACAGAAGAAACGTCAGGACAGACGGAAGAGACGGCAGGGGAGACATCTGAGACCGTTGAAACAACGGCTGAGACGGCTTACGAGACTGTTTTGGAGACCACCGCGGAATCAACCGAAGAGACGCCGGCTCCCTCTGTTGAAGAGACTTCGGAAGAAGCCTGAACATAAAATCCCCATATTTTAAATATTTCTGTTATAATTGGCGCGGGTTTTTTAATAAATCTTTTAAAGAGACATCAATTTTTGGAGGAATAAATATGGTAACGGCAATAGTTGGCGCCAACTGGGGCGACGAAGGAAAGGGTAAGATCACTGACCTTCTTGCAAGTGAGTCTGACATCGTCATCAGATTTCAGGGCGGAGCAAATGCAGGACACACCATCATCAACGACCACGGAAGATTCGCTCTTCACCTCATGCCTTCCGGAGTATGCCACGAGAACATCGTGAACATAATCGGCAACGGCGTTGCTCTTGATATCAGAAAGTTCATCAAAGAGTATAACGAGATAAAGGAAAAGGGACTTAACCCCCAGCTCCTCGTATCCGACAGAGTACAGGTCGTTATGCCTTACCATGTTGATTTCGATAAGTTCGAGGAGGAAAGACTCGGCGGCAAGGCCTTCGGCTCCACAAAGTCAGGTATCGCTCCTTTCTTCTCAGACAAATATGCAAAGATCGGTTTCCAGGTTTCCGAGCTCTTCGACGAGGAGACATTGAAGGAAAAGATAAACAGAGTTCTTGAGATCAAGAACGCACTTCTCGTAAATCTTTATCACAAGGATCCCATCAATGCTGACGAGCTCCTTGCCGAGATGCTCGAGCAGGGAAGACTCATCAAGCCTTTCGTTACAAATACACAGGCTTACCTCTACGAAGCAATCAAGGAAGGAAAGAAGATCCTTCTCGAAGGTCAGCTCGGAACCATGAAGGATCCGGACATGGGCATCTACCCGATGGTTACATCCTCTTCAACTCTCGCAGGCTACGGCTGCGTAGGCGCAGGCATCCCGCCCTATGAGATCAAGAAGATCGTTGTCGTTACAAAGGCTTATTCTTCCGCTGTCGGCGGCGGCGCTTTCGTATCCGAGATCCTTGACGAGGCAGTCGCAAAGGAACTCAGAGACAGGGGCGGTGACAAGGGCGAATACGGCGCCACCACCGGACGTCCGAGAAGAGTCGGCTGGTTTGACTGCGTTGCAACACGTTACGGCGTAAGGCTCCAGGGCGGAACTGACGTTGCCCTCACGAACCTCGACGTACTCGGTTACTTAGACAAGATCCCGGTTTGCACGGGCTATGAGATCGACGGCGTTGTCACAAAGGATTTCCCGAATCCCACGCTGCTCGACAGATGCAAGCCGGTTATCGAATATCTGCCTTCATGGAAGGGCAAAGGCGAGATCAGAGGACTTACCGAATACGATAAGCTCCCCAAGGAAGCCCAGGATTATGTCGAATTCATCGAAAAGGAGATCGGCGTACACATCTCTATCGTATCCACTGGACCCGTAAGAGAAGAGATCATACGCAGATAAGTTTCACTTAAGACCTCAAAATAAAAAGGGGGTTTCCGGGATGAAGATCACAGGTAATAAAGCTGTAGTAGTTGTTCTGACTGCGGCTGTGCTGATGAGCGCTTTTTTGCCCACAGGCTGTTCTCATAATGCGAAGGATAAGGAAGAGATAAAGACAGTCACACAGGATTTCATCGACGCGTTTGCCGAAGGTCCCGGCGAGGTGGAAGATCTCATCGACGGCGATGCAGGTTTCCTTTCGGATGACAGCGAGGAGAATGAGGTCATTATGAAGCTGGCTTCCGCCACGGAGATCAAGCAGTTCACCGAGATCGAGGTTGACAGGAGGGAACTGAAGGCGAAGGCCAGGATGAAGATAAAGTATATCGACATCAGTGAATTCTGCAGGGCACAGGGAAGAGGATTCCTTACCAAAGACGATTATCTGCACAGGATAGATTCATACAGTGATCTGGAAACGGAAAATCTCACTCTGAATTTCGTTTTCGATGAGGATGAGGGCAGATGGCTCATAAAGCAGAGTTCCGCGGAAAAGTATTTCGAGATCTTTGACCGCCCGTATCTTTTGAACATGGTATCCTCATCGGCAGACGATGCCGATGATATCTTCAATGAGGTCTACGAACACCTGGCTCAGGGAGAGTTCGACCTCTCATACTATTCTTTTGATATCAATGAGATGAGGATCTTTGATGAGCGTGAGAGCGACGATCCGGCTGTTGTGGAAGCAGCGGCGGAATTCGCGAAGGCATATTTCAAGTACATCGTAGACCACGGTATCCTGATCGAGACCGATTACGGCGATTTCTGCAGCGCGACGCTCAAAGGTTTTGCACCGTCAAAAGAAGAGATACTGGGTTACATCTCGAGCGACGAGCACATAATCGAGATGTACATGACGAATATCAGGATGGCCAGTTCCGTTAACAGGGACATCCAGCCGGTACATGTCAGAAACGCCATAGCTGTCGAAGTTTATCTCGATCTTGCGAAAAGAATCCCTGACATGGAGTCCGAAAGGTATACGGTGGAACTCAGTTTCGATGCATCAAAGGGAGATAACACGGCGCTGACGATAGGCGGATACGACAGCGCCATTCTGCCTATTACCGAAGACGAAGTGTATATCGCGAACACGGTTTCCACGGAGCAGGAATTCAGATGCCGCCAGAAAGCACTGGACAGCCTTTTAGACGCGGGCGAGATACCGCAGGCAAAGTACGATGCCTACGAAGCTGCTTTGGACAGGGACTGGAGCATCAGGAACGGTCAGACGCCGCTGCCCTATACGCGCAATGTTGAGTGGGAAGGCACGGAAGAGCACGAAAACCAGGCCGTCAGAGTCACCGAGGAACTTCCGGAATGGTCAGACGGTCAGCTTATATATGGCAACTCCGAAGAAGATGAGAACGGCGTTTTCATGTTCTACAGCAAGGAACCCGGCTGGCTCGATACCGCAGGCTACAACATCGGCGACGACGGCATAACCGTGATGCTCAGATACGACCATGAGTTCACTAAGGATACCGAACTGCTCCTTGACTGGTATATCGACGGGGAGGCATATAAGGACACCATAGAAGTTGTGGTCAAAGAGGACGGCACCGCAGAATTCGAGTTCACGCTGGTAAATACTGAGATACCGAAGTACGGCACCGTCGAACTCCGTCTCTGGGAAGCAGACCATTCACATGTAATTGCATACATAAAACTTACGCAGTCCTGAACGGAGCACGGATCATGATCAAAACCAAGGCCGTAAGTCTCGTCCTGTCACTTTTCCTGATGCTGGGCATTATCCTGCCCTCCGGCTGCAGCGCGGATAAAGGCAGCGATGCCGAAGAGATAAAAGAAGTAACGGAGCGGTTCATTGAAGCATACGGATCAGGAAACACCGGTGTTCTTGACGAAATCGTAAAAGACGGTCTCGTGTACGCCGACCTTCAGACAACATACGGCAGGGTCTTTATAGAGATCGTTGCCATGACAGAGGTCGATGATTACGAATACATCGACGTGGACAGGAAGGACAGGACAGCCGTAGCCAAAGTAACGCTGTATGTGTTGGATACAGAGGAGCTGGACAAAAGGCTGGGTGACGGGATCGTGCTCGAGGAAGACGTCCTGGAGGAGATCTATACCCTGACCATGCGCCGGAAAGAAACCTTAATGCTGAACTATGCTTACGATATTGACAACGGAAGATGGCAGATAAAGCAAAGTTCGGCAGAGGATATACTTGATCTGTTCAACCACATGAAGTTTCCCGCAAATCTTTCAAAGCATTCTCCGGAAGAGGCGGAAATGATCTTTAACCGGATCTTCGACGACTTTTCAAAAGGCGATTTCGATCAGGTTTGGTTAAAACTGGACCGCGATGCAATACGCGTTTTTGACGACGGGTCTTATGACGATCCCGCAGTTGCCGAAGCTGCTGAAGCATTTGCAAAGGCTTATTTTGGCTATATATACGAACACGGCGTCACGATCGATCATGCATACGATTCATATTTTCACGTCAACCTTAAAGGGTTCGCTCCGTCGCACATCGCGCTGCTCGATTATATGTCGGGCGATGAATTCGTCACCAGAAACTACAGGACGGTATTGACGAGCGTCAACAGGCACGATCCCGATACCGAAACGGAAGCGATCTACTGCGAGATGTATGCGGATCTGTATACTGCCATGGCAGAACAAGTCGCTGATATGGAGAGCGAGGAATACACCATCGAGTGTTATTTCGATCCCACTAGGAGTGCCGTGGACGTGAAGTTTGAAGGCGAGCTCATTCCTATCCCCGCGGATAAGGTCGAAGCCGCGAGCATTATCTCCGGCGATCAGAGACTGAGATGCAAGAGACAGGCCATTGAAGACCTGTACGCTTCCGGTGAATATACGAAGGAGCAGTACGATCAGGCGATCTCCGATCTGGAACTGGATATCACTCTAACAAAAGATCCTTCATATTATTTGAACGAAAACGTCGACTGGGAAGGAACGGAAAACTACAGGAACCAGGCCGTGAACGTCACCGAATCGATTCCTGACTGGGCATGGGCTGACGGAGTGATACTCGGAACTTCCGGAAAAGACGGCAACGGCTACAGCATGGAATATCTCAAGTCGTCCGGCTGGCTCGACACGGCAGGCTACTGCATCAGCGACGGCGGCATTACGGTGTTGCTCAAGTTTGTCAGGGCATACAGTGCGGGGACAGTACTTATTTGTGACTGGAGCATAGACGGGCAGGAGACCGCATCCGAGACATTCACCGTTGAATCTGACGGTACGGACGTCTTTGAATTCATCCTGCCAGGCACGGAACTCGGCAAATACGGCACCTGTGAATTCAGTCTCTGGAACGAAAAACACGATACCGTGCTCGCGGTTGTTAGGCTTACCAAAACATAAGCCTTATGAGACTTTCTGATTTGCGCTAAAAAACAATCAAAAAGTGATTTTGCATTGAACGGCGCAGGATTATAATCTACCCATAAATATTATATGATTCCCGGAGGGTTCCCCATGGCCAAGGAAATGATCCTCGTTCTCGATTTCGGAGGGCAATATAACCAGTTGATCGCAAGAAGAGTAAGAGAGCTCTCGGTCTACAGCGAAGTAAGACCATACACCATGAGCCTCGACGAGATAAAGGAACTTGCTCCCAAGGGCATCATCCTCACCGGCGGACCTTCCACAGTTTACGAAGATGACGCGCCCAAGTGCTCACCCGAGCTCTTCAAGCTCGGCATCCCGGTACTCGGTATCTGCTACGGCGCACAGCTCATGAACTACCTCCTGGGCGGCGAGGTTAAGTCCGCTCCCGTCAGAGAATACGGCCACACTGACGTTAATGTTGATACTGAAGCAAAGCTCTTCAAAGGCGTTCTTTCCAAGACCGTCTGCTGGATGAGCCACACAGTCTATATCGCAAAACCCGCACCCGGATTCAGGATCACCGCACATACAGAGGTATGCCCTGTTGCAGCAGCTGAGAACGTAGAAGAGAATCTCTACTGCGTACAGTTCCACCCGGAAGTTGTTCATACAGTCGAAGGCACGACGATGCTCGCAAACTTTGTTAAGGACGTCTGCAAGTGCAAGTGCGACTGGAAGATGGATTCATTCGTTGAGACATCCATCAAGGAGATCCGCGAAAAGGTCGGCTCAGGCAGAGTCCTCTGCGCTCTTTCCGGCGGCGTTGATTCGTCTGTTGCCGCAGTACTCCTTTCCAAGGCAGTAGGCAAGCAGCTCACATGCGTATTCGTTGACCACGGACTTCTCAGAAAGAACGAGGGCGATGAGGTCGAAGCTGTATTCGGACCTGAAGGCCCTTATGATCTTAACTTCATCAGAGTCAACGCACAGGAGCGTTTCTATTCAAAGCTCGCAGGCGTCGAGGATCCTGAGACAAAGCGAAAGATAATCGGCGAGGAATTCATCCGCGTATTCGAAGAGGAAGCCAAGAAGGTCGGCGCTGTCGACTTCCTCGTACAGGGTACCATCTATCCTGACGTTATCGAGTCCGGCCTCGGCAAGAGCGCCGTCATCAAGTCACACCACAACGTAGGTGGCCTTCCCGACTATGTTGATTTCAAAGAGATTATCGAGCCCTTACGTCTCCTCTTTAAGGACGAAGTAAGAAAGGCAGGCCTTGAGCTCGGCATTCCCGAAAACCTCGTCTTCCGTCAGCCGTTCCCGGGTCCCGGTCTTGCGATAAGGATCATCGGTGAAGTTACGGCCGAGAAGGTAAAGCTCGTTCAGGATGCAGACGCGATCTTCAGAAGAGAGATGCAGCTTGCAGGCTTCGACAAGTACGCCAACCAGTATTTCGTTGCACTCACAAACATGCGCTCAGTCGGCTGCATGGGCGACGAGAGAACATACGATTATGCATGTCTCCTCCGTGCCGTTACGACTACAGACTTTATGACAGCTGAAGCAGCAGAACTTCCCTGGTCACTGATAAACAAAGTCACGAGCAGGATAGTAAACGAAGTAAAGGGCATCAGCCGAGTCTTCTACGACTGCACAGGGAAACCACCGGCAACGATAGAGCTTGAATAGTCTATAAACCCTTGAGAGCCCCTATTTATGGGGCTTTCGCATTTTTATGTTCCCAAAATGTTCCCAAGAATCATAACCGGGATTATTTTTGTTTATACAGCTTGATTTCTTCCTTGATATTGCAGTTGTGCATCTTAAGATCTGAATCGAAGTTGTCCTCAAATGAGGCTATTGCAAACTCGCTCTGATTCCTTCTTGATGCATAGTGTCTTAAGAAGTCATTTATCTGGCTTACGATAACGCTGAATGAACTCACGGTAACATAATAAGTAATGTAGAAAGTTCCATCCGGTATCTGGATATCTGTATTTACCTCAGCACCAAGTTTTTGGAAATAACGAAGATTTGCCAGGAATTGTGCAAAAAGCTTTTTGGATTCTTCTGTAGGATTAAGTAGTTCGTTTACCTTAAAAGTGAAACCGTTTGCCAGATATCCCTGTGAAATGTGCTTTGTCTTAGTGGAAAGCGATAATCCTGATTCTACTATCTGCCGTAGGAGTTTTACGACATCTGATGTTGTCTCCGCATATGTTCCTTTATATGAGGCTACGGACTTCTTATAAAAGTCATATATCTCCTGATCTTTTCTGGAATAGTAATCGCATATATCAGTTACGAAGTGTGATTTCCAAACTTCGTATTCGTGTTTAGCCTGTTCTTTTTCAGTCTCGGTGCGATCGGAATCGTTTGCGAGATCATCAGCTTTACCTTTCCATACAGTTAGGAAGCTTATAAGCGGTTCAAGATCTTTATTTGAATCATCAAGGACAATAGAGGTCTTTCCATCTTTCTTTTCGATCTTTAGGCCGTATTCATCTTCCAGCTCGAAAAGAACATACATGATGTCTGCAAATGAAGAGATATCTATATCAGATATAGCTTCGATATCAATATTAAGAGCTTCTGCAATCTTTGAGCGGATATCCGCCTTAGGTGCCATGGCATCACTTTCGTACTTTCTGATCCTCGAATCGGCAGTAGCAGCAGAGAATCCTACCTTCATTCCCAGTTCTTTCTGAGACATATCGTTTAGCTGCCTGTACTTCCTGATCTTATTTCCTAATTTCATATCCTTATACACCTCTTTTGTGTGTCAACTATGCCTCAATTATACCATGCAAGATATAAATTGGAAGACCAAACAGATAAAACAGACACAAAAATATATCTTTGTGTATTGACAGGCGATATCAAAGAGTGTATTATCCAGATAACCGATACAAAAATATGTCTGTTAGAACAACAGACAGGAAGGAGAAAAGACTATGAATAAAGAAAAAGAACCTCTTTTTGTAGGAGTAGACACAGTAATGTTTGATCTCGGAGTATCCAGAGCGAAGGCTTACGACGTGATCAGAGAACTTAATGAAGAACTTAAGAAAGAACATCCCAAGGCGATAGTCGTCTCGGGAAAGGTAAACCGCATCTGGTATGAAGAGGCCTGTCTGAAGGGAGGTGATTAAAGATGTCAGCATCAAGAGATAACGGTAACGGATATGAAGGCAGGAAATGGAAAGTTTCCTGCTATTACACTGATTGGACCGGAGAACGCAAAAGACACGTAAAGAGGGGGTTCGATACGAGAAAAGAAGCCCTTGAATACGAGCATAACTTCTTAGCCAGGAAATCCAAAGATATCAATATGAACTTCGGCTCTTTTATAGATATTTATATGGAAGATCTGAAGCCTCAGCTTAAGAAAAGCACATTTGCGGTTAAGACAAGACTCATAGAGGTTCATGTCAGACCTTACTTTGAGAAACTGAGTCTTGCGGAGATCACTTCTACACACATTCTCCAATGGCAAAACGAACTTCTTAGGAAGCGGGATGCTGATGGAAAGGGTTATTCAGAAACATATCTGAGGACTATCAATAACCAATTGACAGCTATCTTCAATCACGCGGTAAAGTATTACGATCTTCCGAAGAATCCGTGTTACGCATTTAAGAAACTGGGCAAATCGGAAGCACAGGAAATGCTCTTCTGGACAAAGGATGAATACCTTAAATTTGCTGAGGTCATAAAGGACAAGCCGATGTCATATTACTGCTTCCAGATCCTGTTCTGGACAGGTATCCGTGAAGGCGAGCTGCTTGCGCTTACAAGAGCTGATTTCGATCTCGAAAAGAGAACACTCCGCATAAATAAAACGTATCAGGTTGTTAACGGCGAAGAGATGACAACTTCTCCGAAAACAGAGAAGAGTAACCGCACAATTGAACTCCCGCAATTTCTCTGTGATGAGATGCAGGATTACTTCGAATCGATATATAAACTCAGACCGGACAGCCGTCTCTTTCCGGTAAGTAAACATTATCTCCATTCAGAAATGAACAGGGGATCAAAAGCAGCAGGCGTAAAGCGAATCAGGATACACGACCTGAGACATTCGAGCTGTGCGCTCCTTATCGAACTCGGATATTCCCCGATACAGATCGCCGAAAGACTCGGTCACGAATGCAGCACCGTCACGGAACGGTATTCACATCTGTATCCGTCGGTACAGCGCAGCATGGCAGACAAGTTAAATGACACATTTATCACATCACAGGAGGACTAACACATGGGCAAGTATTACGGAAAAGTTGAAGTTAAGACAAAGAAACCTAAGAAGAAAAAGAATGAGCACAACAGGTACAGAAATGTGATCAAGAACTTCCGAGTAACACCAAAGGAGAGAGACTTGATCGAGGCAAGACTCGCAGTAACCGGGATGAAGAGATCGACCTTCTTCATCCAGAGCTGCCTTTATCAGAAGATCCTTGTAAAAGGCAACATCCGTTCCTTCTCCGTTATAAAAAGCACAATCAAGGAATTAACCGAGAAGATCGATAAGAACCCACATCTTGAAGATCTTGATCCGGCCGATGCGGAAAGGTTATTAACAATACTTCAGATCATTGAAAGTTCATATGAAGGGAGGTGAGAAAAATGACACAGAGAACATACGATGAACGGATAGATGAACTCACGAAGAAGCAGGAACAGCTTGAGGCTCAGAAGAAGGCTCTGATCAAGAAGCAGAACGAAGAAGAGCGAAAGAAGCGTACCAGAAGACTGATCGAACTCGGCGGTATTGTTGAGTCAGTTTTGGGAAGACCGACCGTTGATGAAGACAAGATCCGATTACTGAATTTTCTTAAAAAGCAGGAAGCAAACGGAAAGTTCTTTAGCAAAGCGATGAATGAAAAGAATCCCAAAGGTGATAACAATGCAGAAGGTTAAGGAGAAAGCATCCCCATCCCTTAACTTGTTAAGGGCGCACTTATATGTGGGCGGAGCCCACATCCAGTGCGCTCTCCGAGGGGGCTTATGCAGCCGGCACCAAAGGACTTTGTCCTTGTGGAATCCTACAAGGATCTTTCAGTCCTTGACCTTGACCAAGTTTCACTTGGATGGAGTCCTGCGGACGGCGCTTTATCTCGCATAGGAAGGAGGAACCGAAAGATGTCAATATACCATTGCTCGATAAAGATCATCAGTCGTGCGGGCGGCAGATCCGCTGTTGCTTCTGCAGCATACCGGTCCGGCGAAAAGTTATATAACGACGAGACCGGTATGACGCACGACTTCACGCGTAAAGGCGGAGTGATAATGAGCGAGATTATCCTTCCGCCTAACGCGCCAAAGCGGTATGAGAACCGCGAAGTGCTTTGGAACGAAGTACAGCAGATTGAGAAACGATCCGATGCACAGTTCGCCCGCGAGATCGAGGTCGCTCTCCCTAACGAAATGAGCCGCGACGAACAGATAGAATGCGTCAGAAGTTATATCGAAGATAACTTCGTGTCAGAGGGCATGATCGCAGACTGGGCACTTCACGATAAAGGTGACGGAAATCCGCACGCACACATCATGCTGACGCTTCGCGGCATAGATGAACATGAGAAATGGCTTAAGAAGCAGAAAACAGTATTCGCAAACAGCAGGGACACACAGGGCCGACCGATTTATGATCCCTCTCTTCCGTCGTATGATCCTCAAAACAAAGAAGCAACATCACAATATCGGATACCGCAGTTAGACAAAAATGGGGATCAGAAAACAAGAACCAGAGAAGGCAAAGGCACGGAATACCTGTGGGAAAAGATATCAATACCGGCAAACGACTGGAACGAACATTCCAAGGCTGAGAAGTGGAGAGCATCTTGGGCAGAACACTGTAACAGATATCTCGATAAAGATAAACAAATAGATCACCGCAGTTACGAACGGCAGGGATTAGATATCGAACCGACAATTCACGAAGGGATAGTTGCAAGGCAGATGGAAGCGGAAGGTAGACCGGCCGACAGATGCCAGATCAACAGAGATATTAAGGAACGCAATTCCATAAGAGAACAAATAAGAAAAACGGTATCAGAGATAACCAAACTGATCACTGAGAAAGCGAGGAAGATATATGGACGATATAAAGAATTTAGTAGACATCGTGGAGATCTTGAAACTGCAGGAGCAGATGCAGGAAATCCTCGAAAAACAACAGGCGGAGATCGAGGAATTATATCGGGAAAACGATTCCTTGAGAGAGCAGTTGGACGAATCACTGCAATTAAACGAGCAGCTGACGAGACAGAACAAGACATTGCAAAAACAGATAAGCGAATTGAGCAGTTAAAGCAAATTATTACAACAAAGGTGGCATTAAACAATGAACGATACAAACGACTTAAGAATAGAAGATCTCTTATGTATAGCGGAGGAAGCTCAGGCACAGCTGGAACTGGAGATAGCGGAGAACTCCAGAGCACAAGAGAGGATTTCGAATCTTTCATCAGAGGTCTCGATATTAAAGAACGAGCTTCTGAAGAAAAGCGAGACAATAGTATCTCTGAACGAAAAGATCGAGAACTTAAGCAAGAGCGATCTTCAGCTCAAGAAGAGCAAAGAACTGATGGCGGCAGGTCTGAAGGCCAAAAGAGAAGCCGAGGCCATCAGATCAGCATGTGATGCGGACAGACAGGAGCTGATTCGTAAAGAGTCAGTTCTTGCTGACCGCGAAAGCAGACTGAATGAAAAGGAAGATCACATTGACCGGGAGATCAAGTCCAAGGCAGAGGATCTCATAGAGGCAGACCGCACCAGACTTGAGTGGGAATACAAATCACTTAAGCAAGATAATGATCGCCAGGCCAAAGAAAAGCAAGCTGAACTGTCAAAGAAGTACAAGACCATGACCGTGACATATAATGTCGAGTTTATGGCGGTACTGATCTACGGGTTGATATCTTCGATATTACAGGTAATAACAACTCCTATAATAACTGAGGATATCATTTCTTGCTTTACGGGATTGTGGAAAGGTATTGTAGGACTTTACACCCTCATAGAGATGCTCGCCCGAAATGATGCGAGTTTGGCGAATTATATTGAAGATCCGACTGCATCCGGCATTGTGTATTGGATAATATGCGTTGCTATTATGGCAGTTCTGATCTTGGCAATCCTCATTGGGTTAGGGTTAGTGCTCTTCCGCTATGGCAGATATGTCCGGGAGAATCAGTGGGACATGTATACTGTGATAGTGATCACTGTTGATATTGCTGTGACACTTTTCCTTGCGGAACATATCAGGGCATGGATACCGGTAAATATGGTCGTGATACAAACAGGTATATTTCTTGTTTATTCCGGAATCCGAGCATGGATACGGCATGTAAGGTCTGTATACTGAAATATCGTTTGAGGAATATTGTAAACAGAATTATACTGATAATGGTTACGAATTCTTCGAAAAAAGTGATGACGAGAATAGTATGTTTAGAATAGCTTTATGTGACAATGATGAACAGTTTCTAAAGAAGGAATATGAAATAATAAAGGAGTATTTTTCATCTTCCGGTGAAGAGTATTCGGTTGATTTATATAGTAGTGGGGCAGAATTAATAAAGAATACCAACAAGCTGGCGAATTATAATCTTATTCTATTAGACTGTCAAATGCCTGAAATGAGTGGGTTGGAAGTAGCAGAATACATACGGAACATGAATATAAATGTGCCAATAGCATTCTCGACAGACTATTATGATTTCACAATAAAAGGATATCATTACGGTTTAGTTAGATATCTTGTCAAAACGGAAACGGCTTTTCGAGATAATATCATTGAGTGCATCAAGTATGTAAAAAGCATAAAGAATGAAAATGAATATCTCTCTATAAAAGTTGATGGAGTGATACAAAAATATAGACAGAGTGATATTGTCTGGATTACCAGCGAAAAACATTATCTTGTTTTTTATATTAAAAACGGCACAGATGATTCATGGAGTTGTTCTGAGATTAAAGCTCGCATTAGATTTGAAGATATCAGCGAAAGTTTAAGTTCATCGTTTTTGCGAGTTCACCAGAGGAACATTATTAACATGGATTACATTGATGAATTTACAGCATATTTTATAGTCATATATATTGGCCACCGGACAAAAAAGAATGTATCCATGACCGTAAGGAATAAAAAAGAGTTACAGAAAAAATACTACTCATATAAAGGAAGCTTATTATGATTTTCCATATATATGATTGTATATATAATCTTGTATGCTTAGTTCTGATGGTTTTTTTATGCAATTCTTTTTGCGAGAAAAGAGTTTTCAAAACAGTTGCTTGGAAGATTGCTGTTTGTATACTTTGGTTTGTCGTTTTTAACCTATTAACGATTGTATTTGCAGAACAACATTTTATCTTAAGATTATTATCAACATTTATTGTTCATCTGATAGCCTTATCTTGTCTATACAAGGCTAAAATCTACAAGGTGTTGCTTATATTATTGTTGATATTTGGCATGGGAATTTGTTCTGATTTTATTATGTTTAATTGGCTGCAAGTGCTCGCACCTGAAATAACAGATATTGATTTGATTAATCAGAATACAACATCGATGGTGATGGGAACACTAAGCTTGCTGCTTCAGGCTGTAGTGACACTCATAATTAAGAGAATAGCATCAAACCTTCACTACGATGAACTTAGTACTGCTGATTTGATAAAGCATGGAATATTTCCGTTGTTTTCAATAGGCATTATTGTTGGCCTGTGCTTGCAAGACGATAATAACAAACAGTTCAAATTGACACTAATGATTATTATGTCTTGTGCGCTCTTGCTTATGAATATATATGTTTTCTTTTTCTTAAGAAATGAGATCAATCAAAAACTTGAACAAAAAAGTCGTGTCCTTCTGGTTAATCACGCAGAAGAGATTACCGAATTATACAATCAGAGTTGTATTGATAGAGAGGAACAAGCACGAAGTGCGCATGAGTACAAGAACACGATGTTTGCAATTGAGGGATTATTATCTGAAGGAAAATATCAAGAAGTTGAACAATATGTTAAAGCAAGAAACGAAGTTTTCTCCAAGGTGACGAATGTTGTTAATACCGGGAACTCAGTCGTAAATGCGGTATTTAATACCAAGTATGCTGAAGCTATGCGAAAGGACATTATAGTCAGATTTTCGATTAATGATTTATCTGATATCCATATTGAATACACTGACCTTGTTACTGTCCTTGCTAATCTTCTTAATAATTCGATAGAAGCCTGTGAAAAATGTGAGAAAGGCAATAGGATTATAGAAGTTGTCATTAAGGCTATTAATAAGAATGAATTAATGATATCAATCAAGAATACATATAATGGCGTGATATTGAAAAGAAAAGATCAATATATTACAACGAAGAACGACTCTTTGCATCATGGTTTTGGTCTTGAAAACGTAAAGTGTGTTGTAATGAAACTAAATGGGTATATGGAAGTCGAATATGATGCGGATTATTTTAAAGTGATGGTTGTAATTAAGGAATCGTTGTAAGGTAACCCTCCCTATTTTACTTTACAACGAAAGCCACATAGAGCTTAATTATATAGTCTCGAATGTCTTTTCTTGCCTAAAAATGTCGCTACTTGCCAGACCGGTTTATTTTGGAAATGGCACATGTTATTAATTGAATAACATGATTTGGGAGGTAGCGTATGAAACAGTTTTCATATAAACTGGCCAGCAAATTTTACGATGCCGAAATAATATCCCATGATGCAATTGATGATTATGCATATGCTATTGAAACATTACTGGTAAAGGCTATCGGCTGGATCGTATTGCTTAGTGTTGCCTTTATCATAGGTTGGTTTAAAGAATTATTCTGTTATTTATTGTTCTTCTCAGCTGTTCGGGCATACGGTGGCGGATTTCACACCAAATCTTTGATGGGGTGTCTGATCTTATCTGTTGCTTCGCTGTTTATACCCATTATGTTATACAAAACAATATACCCCTTTCTCGGAAATTGTCAGGGGGGGTTGATAGTGTTAATAATATTTGATATTTTGGTTGGCTCGGTAAACAATGAATATATTGATTGGGACCAGAAAGAGTTAATTAAGGCGAAGAGAAATAATCGCATTATTGTTTGTGCAGAAGTTGCGATTCTGCTTATCTCCTATCTGATACATATAGACTCTGTTTACATTGTATTTATGTCTTTGGGTCTAACTGCTGCATCACTTTCGATGTTAGTTGAATTAATCATACAGAAAGGAGGGCGGAATCATGAAAAACAATAAGAAAAAGTTGTTGAAAATGGCGGAAAAGTTAGTACGACCTGTTGCATATCCGGGACCTGTGGCTCCTAGTTGTCAATACATTTTCTATCAGCCGAAGAGAGTTAAAAGGTAGTTATTTAGCACGACAGTGTCAAAACGATGTTGTGAAATAAACGGAGGTGCAGACCAATGAATATATAAATATCTTTGTAACAAATTTAATTAGATATTTCAATTGATCTATTTGGGAGGTTTAATATGTTTAAGAGAATCCTTGTTTCATCTGCTATTGCGAGTGTAATTGTATCACTAATAGCTTCTGTATGTCTGGCTTATGGTTATGAAGGTTCTGGTACTAACATTGGATATAATGGATCCTATGCATACACACAGGCGTGGGTTGATTATTCTGCCTATCCTAATACAGGTTATCATGTCACCGTTTATCTTAATAGAGATGGAACACACTTAGGACATAATACGACCACGGTTTCACCTGGTAGTTCTGCCAGATGCTACTCAAAACAAGTAGAAGGGTATGGTGGCTCAGCTGGTTATTACGCAGTTCCGTATTAATATAAGAGTTATATGAGCAGTAACCTGCCAGCACCTTAGGCGCTGGTAGGTTACGCTAGTTGATGCTGGCTGTATTAACCATCAGTTTGATGAGGGGCAATAATGCTTTAAATGATAATTAGTATGAAGAAACAAATTTGGAATTGCTTGAATAGAACAATAAGTATAATTTTACTGCTTTCACTCCTGTTATCATTTACGTCTTGCAGTAATGATGTGTTAAACAGAAATGCGGATAGGAGTGTTATAGCCAAAGATTCTCCTTGGTATGAAGGTGAAATAATAGATGTAAAACTGGCTCTTGATCCTCAAAGAAACATAGATAACATATTTCAGTCGTTGGCTGGAGTAGATAATAAATACATAGTTGTATACTCTGATGGGGCATACAAGGTCAATGATTGGGGGCAAATCAATAAGAATTCGGATTATGCAATAAAACAGATTACGATTATTGATCGCTTGGATAAGAGGAATGCTAAAACGGTTGATTTGTATAGCATAATTGATTCTAACGATTGGCCGGAGGCAGCAACATATTTTGATGGAATTCTTTTGCTAAAATGTGAAGCTTGGGATTCAAGTAAGAATCAGAGCATTAACCGGGATTATCATATAGACCTTACTACAGAGACTATAGTGGAAACCCAAGATTATGAAAAGAACTATGAACAGCAGTATTGGAAGTCGTTCTATGTTGGAAATTATAGAATCGAAACTTTCCTTTGCTTTGGGGAAGGGAAAGCATATTGTCCGTTAAAAGTATATTCTCCTGATGGTAGTGTAATCAATGTTGATATTAAAGATTCTGAGAAGGATTTATTTGAAGTGCCTGTTATTCTAGGTTTAGATGATACTACAGCATTGATTCCAGTATTTTCAAACACTGAGTGTTTGTTCTTTAAATTGGATCTCAACACAAATAACTTATTAAAAGTAAATGAAAAAGAATACGAATGGCTTAATCTTAATCAAATACAGCATTCTTACAATGGTCGTGATGGAAAAGTCTATTTCACTACTCCCAAAGGGGTGTCGAAGATTGATATAGAAAATAAGACCGTTGAACAAGTTTTAGATTTTAATTGCTGTGATGTAAACAGACAGTATTTATCACAGCTTGACATAGCAGAATGTTCTGATGGTGAGTTTTTACTTTGTGGTCAGTATAACTCCTCAAATATGTTTACTTCTAAGTTTGTTAATAATTTTGCGATTGTAGAATTCAAAATAGCAGATAAAAACCCGCATATTGGTAAGCGAATATTGGAATTATATATTCCTGATGGAGAGGTTGATGCAATAATATCTGATGCGATTATAAGGTTTAATAACACTAATAGAGAGTGTTTTATAGAAATTTCTGACCGCTATAACAGACAATATTATTTGGACTATAGTGGCGTTAGTAGCATAGATGATTATGATTCTGCTCAAATGGCTGCTAATGTGCAATTAAGTAATGACCTTGCAATGGCTCTCATGAATGGCGAAGGTCCAGACATATTGCTGAACACAAGTGATTTGGGTCAGCTAAATAATGACAATTACCTTGTTGACTTGTCAGCTTACACTGCAGATTTAGATTCAAATAAGTATTTTACTAACATAATTAATGGTACCGAAAGTGATGGAAAACTATATCAACTTCCTGTCAGTTTTACCATTGAAGGAATTCAGACGGATCCTAAATATGCTGGCAAGACAGGCATTGGTTTTACGACAGAAGAATACAGGGAATTTCTATATGAGACGTTGAATGGTAAAGATGTCATCGAATCTGGACAGGCGTTGTATTTTGTCAAACTGTTTAACGGCATGAGTGACAGATTTATAGTGAATGGAAAAGTTGATTTATCCAGTTCAGATTTCGCTGATATTACAGAATATGTTAGAGATAATGTCCAACAAGACAGTTTATCCTGGGATGCAATAACTGATGAAAATATAGAAGATTTCAATTTTACAACGCAAGGTAACAGAACAGCATATTATTGTAATTGTCCCGGAATAAGTGGTTATCTTGTTAAAAGGGCACAGATTAAGAATGGAACTGCAATTCTTGGTATTCCCTCTTCAGATGGACGTGGCCCAATGTTAGGAACGGATATTTCTGTAGCGGTATCAAAGAATGCGGTTAATATTGACGCATGTGTTGAATTTGTGAAGATGCTTCTATCATATGACGTTCAAAACGAACTTGTTATGAGCGACAAATTTGTTCTGAATAGAGACGCATTCAAGAAAGGGTGTAACGCAGCAATTGAATATTTCAATACAGAAGAAGGTTCACAAAACCTGTTTGATTATGCGGCCGGAACATATGTGACAAGTCATATGAAGTTTACGAGCGAAGATATAGATAATCTTGAAAACGTTATATTGAGTTGCTCAAAAATGGACTCTGCAGACTCAGCAATAAATGCAATTCTCATAGAAGAGATGCCAGCATACTTTTTGGGGCAGAAAGATCTCGACTCTGTTGTTGTGATCATTCAAGATCGAGTGCAAAAAATTCTGAATGAACGGAGTTAATCTGTAATGAATAAAGCAATTCAAAAATATATATCTGTTATTCTGTCTCTTGGTATGACATTATCTGTTTTATCATGTGGAAAGGATCTACAAACAGAATGCGCTGTCAAAAAGATCAATGAGGATAGTCCGTGGTTTGAAAGCAAAATTATTGATGTTGACTCTGGTGTCGATCCTGATAGAGAGCTTGAATCTTGTTATCAGTACTTTTCAGGATCTGATGAAAAATATATTGTTGTTCTAACCACAGGACGTTACGAGCAGACACCAGAAGAAGAAATAGATTGGAATACCTATAATTACATCGACTATAATTTTTCGACTGTTTCCGTTATAGATAGAAAAACATGTGAGGTAGTAAATACTATTGATCTGACCGATGGAATCGATAAAGACGTGATTACATCTGAGAGTATTGATGCTGCTATCTATTCTGAAGGGAAGATCACAGTAAAATTCAACTCAAAAGAAAGAGATTATGATCCGTTAACCGGAGAATTATTGGAAATCAGAGAGTCTGGATTAAATAGATATTCATCTTCAAAATATTATAAGGTTGGGAATTATCTAATTGATGCAAGACAACTATGGGATAATTACAGTCATTATGTCATTAACGTTAATTCACCTGACGGAAAAACTTCGTCAATTGAAATAAACGAAGTAGGCACTGATATCTATGTTTCTGCAGTTCTGGCAACAGATGAAAAAACTGCACTCATTCCTGCAAGCACCAGTAAAGGAAAAAGGTTCTACATTTTAGATTTAACAAATAATGAACTTACGATTGCGGAAAATAAGGATTATGAATGGGTTGATGTAGATAACCTCAATATGTCATTTAGCGGTTCTGACGGCGAGGTTTATTACCGGGCATTTGACGGGATATACAAGGTTAATGTTGAACAGAAAAATAACGAAAAAGTATTTGATTACAGTTGGTGTGAGATTAACAGAGGACTAATCGGACAACTCGATATAGCAGAATGTTTCGGGGATTCTTTTATCCTTATCGGTCAGACAGAAACGACATCGATTTATTCCAAACCTCAACATACTTTTCAGATCATTGAACTTACCAAAGCAGACAGGAATCCTCATGCCGGAAAAACAGTGCTTACATTAAATGCTGAGTGGATTGATGAAAACACCGGAAAAGCTATTGAAGTCTTTAACAAGACAAGTGAAGAATTCTTTATCGAGGTTACAAATAGATATCAGGGAAACGGAAACTCTTGGTTTGAAGACGGGGTTTATGAAATGGATGAAGATGAACAACAACTCTACAACCTCAATTCTGCAGCCGCTAGAAACAATGAGATTGCTATGGATATTATGAATGGAGACGGACCGGATATTCTTTTTAATACATTTAATTGTGATTCTTTGAATAACTCGGAGTATCTTGTAGATCTGACACCATATATAAGCAATCTTGATTCAAATGATTATTTTACAAACATTATTGAAGGGTCAAAAACCGGAGATGCTGTCTATCAATTACCGGTCACATTTGCTATTAATGGCATATTTACTGATGCAGAAAACGCAGGAAGTTCAGGTATAGGCTTTACTCTCGATGAATATCATACATTCGTGAAAACTACGCTAAACGGAACAGATATCATTCCTTTGGGACAGGCTTTTTATTTTACATTTCTGTTCAGTTCCATGAGTGATACGTTTATTTCTGACGGGAAAGCAGATTTTACGGGACCTGAATATAAAGAACTTGCCGACTATGTGAAGAATTATGTTCCTGAAAAATCATCTTCAATTGAGAATATTCCGTGGGAGGTTTCGCAAGTAGCTGAATATGGGATGGGTTGCTATGGAATTGGCAGTCTGTTCCAAAAGTATAACGAACAAATTAAGAATCCTACTATACTTGGAATACCCTCGATTGACGGACGGGGTCCCATGTTCAGCACATTCAGTTCTGTTGCTATTTCGGCAAAAGCAGCAAATATTAATGCATGTGCAGAGTTCGTTAAGCTCCTGCTGTCTGATGAGATTCAGAAAGATTACGCTTTGGATGATTACTTCGTTCTTAATCGTAATTCTTTCAGAGAAGCAGCAGAAACGGCAATCGTGTATTACAACAACGGTGGTCAGAGATTTCATAGTGGTAACAGAATGTCTATGTTGATTAATGGAGAGCCATTTACTGATAAGGATATTGATAACGTAGAGAGAATAATATTGAGCTGTTCGACTCTGGAAAAGAGTGATGCAGATATATGCAAAATACTTGTTGAGGAGATGCCACCATATTTCCTGGATCAAAAGGATCTGGATTCAGTAATAAAGATAGCTCAGGATAGAGCACAAAAAGTATTGGATGAAAGAGGATAGCGCAAAAGACAGTATTTTCAACGAAAGTATAGTATTGTGACAAAATAGTATATTGGGAGGTTTTTATGCTGAGGAAAATGATAGTTGTTGTTTTAATGGCTTGTATGTTAACCGCGACGGTTGCTTTAACAAGTGCTGCCGGTTGTACTATACTGAACACAGGTATGAATAATGAATACAATGGATCATACTACATTTCTCAAGCTTGGGCTAAAGCTGAAGCTACAAATAATAGTTATATAGTTAACGTTGGTATTACAAGAAATGGAATAGTTTCTTATATAAATCCAACCGTTGTCCATTCTGGCACGACATTAACATGTTATTCCCAACAAGCTCAATTATCACCATTTATTATCAATTCATATTCTCCCTACGTATACTATTATCTGGCATAAAATGGGCATGATAAATCGAAATGATAATTGAAGGCTATTCATAAATGATGCAGATGTTTTCAAAAACGGGGGGTGAAAATGCTAAAGAAATTAGCTGCAACAAAAATATTGATTATTATCGTAGCTTATATAAATGCTCTGAAATAAATAATATGCCATAAAGGGATTGAATAAATCCTTTTACATAAAACGCAAGGCCCCAAGAAAGGAGTGTCCCCACACTTCGGGGTCTTGTTTATTAGTAGACATAAAGTGTGGTTATGCAAGTACAGAAAGTAATATTCAGGTTTTTTACCAGAGTTATGATCTCAACGAAATCTGATATTCAATTATAAGGACAATTTGTTTGGATTAGCTTCAGTTTATCTAAAATGTTATGCCGAACTTGTTGTGCAGTTATTCTGTATATGTTAAAAAGCAGATAAAAATATACAGGGAGAATACACTTATGACAGTACATCATGGCGGCAAGGTTGGCAGTGCAGCAAAAACGTTAGCAAAGAAAGATACTTCTAAACCCGCAAAAAGCAAAGCCGGGAAGACATTGGCTAAACATAAAGCCAAGAGTCATTGATATTTTATTAATTGGGTCAGGAGTATAGAATTATGAGTTATAGTCAATATCCATTTAATATCTTTAATCAGGATCTGTTAGCCGAGCAGATGAGACAACAGATGATAATTAATGAACAAATTCGTCACCAGAATGAACAACTAAGCCACATTTTCGAGATGAAGAAAGCTATAAGCGATTTCTGCTGCGCAGCTAAGAAGGTTTCACCTGATTATCAACAATATGCAATGGAAGTAATAATGACGGAAATATTGAAGCAAGCAGGAGATAGATAAGTTCATGTTGACAAGCGTCAAACGGCATGTCTTGAATATTGATATATGAACTACGCTGTATAAGGAGCAAATCGTATGTATAATTTAGAATATGGAGAGCCTGTTACAAATATTGATGAATATATTGATGTAATGAATCTGGCTCATAACATAAAAGATAAAGCGGATATTTCAGATATATTGGTATTACCTAAAAAATTTACGGACGAAAAGTATTATTACGCTCAGGAAACGATTGATTTTGTCAAGTTTTGCCGGGAACAAGATGATAAACACCAAATAGGCATTCTGGATAATGAAGATGTCATGGTGCGTTCGTTACATTCTGCTGATATTTGGCTTCCTGTTATTTGGATATCCGAGAATATATTATTACCTTTAGTTATTGGATTAATATCTAGTTATATTTATGACAAAACTAAGGGCAGAGGTAAAGAGCCTACAACGGTTGATGTTACTATCCAAATAAATGATAAGAAAAAGGGAATTAATAAATCTATTCATTACAATGGAGATGCAACAACTTTTAAGGATACATTTGATAAAATTGATATTAATAAACTCAAATAATGATAAATTACCTCGTTAATTATTCACATAGTAATGTTCCTTTAATTCTGGCAAGTATAAACACAGAAAAGAATTTGCTGTTGTCCGGAAAATATAAAGATATTTCTTGTGCTGATTATTCGGATCAGTTTTCGGATTTAATGAGGGAAGCTGAGAATACTAATAACGAAAGACTTGCAAATGCTATTTTTGTAGTTAATGAATATAGCAAGCTTTTTTGTTTAGTTGGTGAGTATTACCGTTTGTTGGATGTAAGGGGATATGAAGAGTCTTGGGACATGCTACAGAATTGTTTTGATACACTCAGGCTTATTTCGCGTTTTTGTGAAAATCTCTATGATCTTCCGGAGATAGAGCGAAATTTGAAAAGCTACGAAGAGTTGTATCCCTTTAAGTTATTCTTTAGTCCTGAATATATAATCTCAAAATCTCATTGTAGTTTGTGTGGAGCATCAATGCAAAATATATCGTGCCCCCACAGGAAAGGTGAATTATATTGGGGTAAGCTAGCTGTTGAGATAGTAGATGAAATCAAGGAATTGCAAGCAGTAAGTTTAGTTGAACACCCTGACAATAAGCGTTTGGTTGCAAAAGATGCAGATGATAAAAGGCCGCCTGAAGAGAAGTTTAAGTTGCTAGACTATTTCCTGGATTTAAGAATTAGTAAAACAGCCATTTATGATAAGAAAATCTATAGCGTTAGAAATGAGATATATAAGGGTGTAGGTAGAAATGAAATGTGCCCATGTGGAAGTGGCGAGAAATATAAGAACTGTTGTGAAAAGGGCTTTTCCAGAATAGAAATATCGAACGTGAGACAAATGAATCTTTTCTATTTTGAATGTTAGTGAAAGGCATCAATTTTCAAGAAGTATAATGCATAACAAACTGTATTGACAACTCTTCTTTTTTTGAGGCCTTGAATATATATCGATTCACTGATATTATATATTTCAACATCACGTTGAAACGAGGCGATTTAGTGAAATCATTAATCTATACTGCTGAATCTGTAATTGAAAATATACTGTCTGATATCCCAAATATAGAGGCTATCAGAGTTAAAGAACGTTATAAAAATGGATTTGTTATCTCTTTTATTATAGATGACAATAATCAAAAAGAGATAAGGATACTTTGGTTGGATCATGCTTTCCCGAAGAATGTAGTAAACGTGATTGAGTCTAATCCGTCAGATGATTATAGAATCGTTATGGCTCCGTATATTAGTGAGGACGCAGCAAAGATCTGTAAGGATAATGGGGTCGGATATTGTGATCTTTCAATGAATTGCATGATACTGTATGAATATATATATATTCATTTCAGAGGCAATCCTAATAAGTATCCTGCGGATAATCAGGCTAAATCATTGTTTAAGGCTTCTTCTAAAATGACGTCGTTGATTCTTCGTGAATTATTGAACAATGTTTCTGTAAAATGGAAGATCAAAGATTTATCTGAAAGAGTTAAATGCAGTATAGGCCTGGTTTCCAGAGTGAAAACATATTTATGCAATCATATGTGGGCTGAAGCTGATCCTGATGGTTTTTTTGTTACCAATCCTGAATCGCTTATGAAGTCGTGGAGCGAGGCATACAGCATTCCTGAAACCATAAACTGCTATACACTTGATAGTCTATCTCTTTTTGAACAAAAGTGTTATGAGGCTTACCGGAATACTGGTATCAATGCTTGTCTTACAGGTTTTTCCGGTGGTGTAAGGTATTCGCCTGTAGTAAGATACTCGAAGGTACATGTCTGGGTCGAGCGGGAAAAAATAAATGAATTCATTAGTAATACCGGTTGTAAAGTTGTGGATTCCGGTTCAAATATAGCCATATATATAGCTGACAGTGAAGAGGTCTTTTCTAACTGTAAAGTAATTGATAATAGCAGAGTTGCTTCTCCCGTACAGATATATTTGGACTGTATGCAGCTTAAGGGAAGAGGAGAAGAAATGGCTGAAAGCATATTCAACAAGGAGATTAAGAAGTAATGCGTGACGAAGAATTGAGAAGCAGTCGTGATTATAACGAGGGTCAGAAAGAGGCTGCACATAGAATTCTGATTGAATTGGTTAATTTGTTTGATGAATATCGAGATGATATTCGAATTGTCGGGGGATGGGTACCAGATCTGATGTTCCCGGATGAGGGACACATCGGAAGTGTTGATGTGGATGTTTTGATCAATCACTTGAATCTGAAAGATGCAGGCTATCAGACGATGTCAAGAATACTGCTGAAAAACGGATATACAGAGCATCCAGATAAATACTTTACCTTTGTAAAACAAGTAACCGTAGATGGGATTCAATATGATGTAGATGTAGATATTCTTGCCGGCAAATACGGAGGAACAAGTGATGAAAAAGGAGGTCAACATATTCAAGGTTTAAAAGCACTTAAAGCTACTGGTGGTAATTATGCGTTTAAATTTGAACCACAAGTAATTGATGTTCAAGCAAAAAGACCGGATGGTGCGATTGATTCCGCAAGAGTAAATGTAGTAGCTATCGTTCCGTATATTATAATGAAAACCGCAGCACTTGGCAGAGGAAAGCCTAAAGATGCTTATGATATTTATTTCCTAATTAAGCATTATAAAAATGGTGTAAAAGAACTGGCACAGTTATTTAAAGATTGTGGAGATACGAAGCTGATCCAAGAGATGAAAGATAAGCTTTCAAAAAAGTTTGGTTCTCCGAACCATGCCGGTCCTGTTGATGTTGCAGCATTTATGGACTTGGAAGATAACGATGAAATTGAGTTCGTGAAACGAGATGCCTATGAACAGGTTAAAACTTTAATAGAGAGTATCTGATTAATTATTTATTGCAGGATTAGTGAGGTTATATAATATGAAAATAACAGATGATTTTAAAAGAATAATAGATGAGGACATTGAACGTTGTAAAGAAGCTATTGAGAAAAGTGGCAAAGCGGACTTAAGATATTTGCATCATTCATTATTATCTAAATATTCGCCGGTTATTTCTGATTTTGGTGCTCATTTTTTCAGCCTAGCATATGATGAATCTGGCGAAAACACTAGAAAGAACATTGAAATTATTAAAGAAAAACTAATCTTGTTCAAAGCTATGGGATATGAAAATCTTGATCATGCTTCGGATCACAGTCTAATTGTAAACAATACAATTAATAATAGTGTTGACATCACTTTTGATAGTGTAAAGACTCAAATTGAAAATATGGGAGCACTAACACAAGCGGAGATTGATGAAGTAATTAATAGGATTTCCGAACTTGAAAGGATTGTGAACTCAGGTGATAAGAAAACTCAAAAATGGGAAAGTGCTAAAAGCATTATCAGGTGGATAGCTGACAAAGGCGTAGATGTTGGAATTGCTCTTTTACCACTTCTGCTTCAGATTAAATAAAGAGGCATAATATTATGGACCCTATTTTTATCATCAAATTTATGAAAGAACAATATATAAGCACACTGATAGATTGTCAGTTATTCTATGCTAATCCTGCTGGATACTATTGGAAATGTGAAAACGGCATTGGTGATAAAAATGAAGGATTAGTTTCTTCTGGCCCTTGGGAGCCGATAAACAAGATTCAAATAATGTCTATGTATAAAGGTGCTGAAACCCCTATTTTTTGTAGTTATGCGGTTATGAAAAGTGATGTTCAAGAAAACTGTATTTTTGTAGATAGACGAATAGGTAATGATTTTGATAAAGATAATACAATGGCTGTTGTAATGAACTATTCAAGTTTTTTAGATGCTATTAATTCGTGCGAAGATGTTAAAAATCACGGATTGGTTAACTATTATGATTCGTTTACAGTGGATATGGAATTAGCATCTAAAGATAATTTAAATCTGTTTTATAAGAAGAATAAATACTCATACCAAAAGGAGTATAGAATCATATTTAATGGTTCTGTAAAGGGAGTAGTAAAAAGCTTATATGAATATTCTTTTGAGAAGAATTGTGCTAAAAAGTATCATTTTGAAAAGCATATTGTTCCTGTATGTATATGTCGACTATCAAATTGTCGCAATGATGACAATGGTTTATATATTGAGTTAACAAGCTGATGTTACCATTTTGCAATCAGACAAAATAGTAATAGAGCTATTAGAATACTGGTGTTGACATGAGTTTTATATTTGCGGAAAAACACTTTGATGAATCATTAAACAGAGAGATTTGTTCTTTGTCTTGTGACACAAAGATTGTTCTTGGCAAGGGAGCGAAAGCAAACCTCTCAACAGAACAACTAAAGACTATAAAAAAATGGGGAATTGTGAAATGCACGATTATTTCGCCTGATCTATGTATAGCTTTTGCTGGAAACAACATAACGTATGCAGCTAAGTTGTTTATGAATTTGTTTGAAAAGGAGAACTGTGAGTTAAAGGAAGTATCTAAATTGGCTTTAGAAATACATTTAAATACTGAATCTGTAGATGATATAGAGTTTATAATCCTTGCACATGATAAAGGAGATTTTAAGATCCATAACATAAAAAACCATAAAATCATATACAATTGTAAAGAATGTTATATTGGTTCACCTGTGGCATACAAATATTTCAGAAGCAAAGTATTAGAAAGAGAAATATCTGGGGCCTTCGAGGAAACTGTTGATGGATGTGGTGATAATTCTGTTGGAGGATTTCCGATAAAAATCATTTATGGGATAGAAGAACAAAGTTTTATTTATTCTTACAACAGATCATTTTCGTGCTGTAAAAGCTCTATTACAGAATATGGAGAGGTCATTTCATTTTTCCTGTCTGTCTCTGATGGCGGATTTAGTTACGAATACAGCGGTCTAGATATTAAAAATATTATGCTTAAAGTAGATCAAATTGATCATGCTGTTATATATAGCCGTATAATTCGTTTTTGTGAAGACGATAAGAATAATTTAAATCTGTCAGGTCTAATGCTTCCGATGGAAATCTATTATGAAAACGGTATTTGGAAGAGGTTATTATAACTATTCTGATATACACTTACTTGTTTTTTTGCGCAATAAAGCGCAAACCCTTGCGCTTTGAAATTGAATTTAAAGCGCAAATGTGTTATTGTAATGAAAACGAATAAGGTGTTTCATTATGCGCGATATTGATGTAATTTCAAAAGATAACGAGAATCAGGTCATAGAATGGAAGGAATCATGGCAGGATAAATATCTGGAGTGGATCTGTGGATATGCCAATGCTCAGGGTGGAACATTATATATTGGAATAGACGATAATGGTGAAGTATTAGGTCTGGATGCAAAAGCAGTAAAAAAGCTTATGGAGGATATTCCTAATAAGATTACTGCAGCTTTCGGTATAACATGCGACGTTAATCAGAGAACAAAAAACAAGAAAAAGTATATTCAGATCGTTGTAAAGAAGTCAAAACTTCCGTTAAATCTTCACGGTCGGTATTATTATCGAACCGGTAGTGTAAAAAAGGAGATTACGGGTTTTGAATTGACTGAATTCATCATAAAGAGTACCGGCACATCTTATGATGCAATGATCTCCGATATAGATCGCAGCAAACTGTCTTTGATGCTTTCAGTAAAAAATATGTAAAAGCGACACATAACGATATTGATCTGAATAATGATCTTGTTAGTTTCAGGTTAATGCTTGAAGACGGACAAATGACAAATGCCGGCGTGTTGTTTGCTGATCAATGGATTATTCACCATTCAAGAGTTTTCTGCACCAGATGGAACGGCTTGGATAAAGCTGATACTGTTCAGGATGCTCTTGATGATGCAGAGTATACGGGAAGTCTTTTAGATTTATTTGATGATTCTATGTCCTTCATAAAGAAAAACACGAAAAAAGGCTGGCGAAAAGAAAAGGATCAGAGGATAGAATTACCGGATTATCCTGAAAGGGCACTTGAAGAAGGTCTTGTAAATGCTTTAATACATAGAAGTTATTTGCAGACCGGAGCACATAGCCAGATTGATATTTATGACGATCGTCTAGTTATAACTAATCCCGGTGGTATGTACGACGGTTCAGAAGTGCAGCATCTGGATCTCAGACATGTTCCATCAAAACTGAGAAATCCTATTTTGGCTGATGTGTTTGGACGCCTTCGTTTGATGGAGCGAAGAGGTAGCGGATTTAAGAAAATCCTGGATGCATATGAGTCGGAAGAAAGATATACAGAGGAAATGAGGCCTGAATTCTATACAGACGGATACAATTTCTTCTTAACTTTATGGAATCTGAATTATGCTTATGATAAAGCGCAATCCAAAGCGCAACTTAAAGCGCAAAACGGTGCTTTATCTGATAGAGATTATTTGTTGTTGTTGTTACGTGAGAATCCTTCTATAACACAAACAGAATTGGCTACAATGATGAATAAGTCCCGAAGATCCATTCAAACTATTATGAAACAGTTGATTGAAGAAGGTGTTATTGAAAGAGTTGGTTCTAAGAGAATTGGAACGTGGATAGTGCGGTAATGATGGAGATCTATTATCTATATGGATATAGATCATATAAAGGTAAAACTTGTTACGAAAAATGATGGCTCAATATTTGCAATCAAAACGAGGTGAAGCGAGGTCAAGGTTTGTGATAAGAACATTGATATCCAGACCGGAAACAAATTCAACGTATTTAAGAACTAGTCGCTTCGCAGGACCTTCACTGATGCTATGGGTAATCGGCTATATTCAACAAGCAATAATCGTAAATGAAATGACAGTTGTCATTTGGAAGTAGATAAGTCTAGTTTTCTAACGATACATAAGAGAAATGAGGTGATTCTTTTGGCTGTTAAGAAAGAAGAATTAATAAGAAATTATGCTAAAGCTATACGTGAAGGCAATGCTGCCATCTTTGGTGGTGCCGGATTGTCACGACCTTCTGGTTTTGTGGATTGGAAAGGATTGCTTCGTCCATTGGCATCTGATATTGGTTTAGATGTAGATAAAGAAACAGATTTACTTTCCGTTGCGCAATTCTATAAAAACCAAAGAAGAACGAGAAGTGGAATTAACCAAGCAATCCTCGAAGCTTTTTCTGCGGATGCTCAGATAAATGAAAACATTCGGATTATTTCACGATTACCAATATTTACATATTGGACAACGAACTATGATGAGTTGTTGGAAAAGGGTATTCGAGAAGCAAACAGAAATCCTGATGTCAAATCGGAATCTGACCAGCTCTCAAACATGAAGAAAAACAGAGATGCAATCGTATATAAAATGCACGGAGATGTTAATCACCCCACAAAAGCAGTGTTAACTAAAGAGGACTATGAGCTCTATGAGTATAACCGCCCCTTGTTTCGAACAGCCTTAAAAGGTGATTTGGTTTCAAAAGAATTTCTATTTATCGGGTTTAGCTTTGAAGATCCTAATTTGGATTATATATTGGGTCAAATTCACTCTCTTCTTGGTGAGGATGTCCCCAATCATTATTGCTTTTTTAAGCGAGTTCAAGAAAAAGAATTCAGCGATCCAGCAGAATACGGGTATTGTAAAGCAAGACAAGATATGCAAGAAGAAAACCTGCGGAATTATGGTATTCAAACGGTTTTTGTAGATTCCTACGATGAGATAACTGATATACTCCGTGAAATTGAAAGAGTATCAAAGCTACATAATGTTTTTATTTCCGGAAGTGCTTATGAGTATGCATCTCCATGGAACAAGCCGCGTGCTGAAGAATTGGCGAGAAAGCTTGCTGGTGCTTTGGTACATGAGGGGTGCCGCATAACATCCGGATTTGGACTTGATTTAGGTTCTGCTATTATAAATGGTGCTCTTGATATTATCTACAGTGAAAAATACAGACATATCGATGAGCATTTATGCCTACGACCTTTTCCACAAAACATTCCTGATCCCGATGAGAGGGCAAATCGCTGGAAAGAGTACCGTGAAAGCATTATGGATGAAACAGGCATTTCGGTTTTCTTGTTTGGAAATAAATATGATTCTACTACTAGGAAACTAGTTGTTGCTGATGGCTGCATTCAAGAATTTGAAATAGCTAAGGATAAAGGTAATCTTATAATCCCGATTGGTAGTACCGGATATGCCGCAAAATCAATCAGTGACGAGGTGAAATGCAATATATCAGACTATCCTTACCTTTCTGGCGTTATTGGAAGATTGGAGACAGAAACCGATATTGATAGTATTGTTGCTCTCGTAATGGATGTGATAAAAAAACAGCAAAACTAAGGAGGAAAGGGCAATGGCAAAACGACAAGTGTTTTTCAGCTTTGAATATGGGAAGGACGCATGGAGAGCCTCTCAAGTTCGGAATATGGGTAAGGTCAGTGATTCATCGACTTTTTCGGACAATGACTGGGAAGAAGTCAAAAGCAAAAGTGACAAAGAGATTAAGGCTTGGATTGATGAACAGATGACCAAACGGTCATGTATTGTTGTCTTAATTGGCAAAACAACTTCTACACGCAAATGGGTGAAATATGAAATCGAAAAAGCATATGAACTCAACAAAGGAATTGTGGGGATTTATATCCACAAACTAAAAGATGAAGAGGGTAATCAAACAGACAAGGGCGCAAATCCGTTTTATTCTGTATATACTAATGATGGCGAAAGGCTATCTAAATATGTAACTTGCTTTGATTCGGATTATCAGACAAGCAAATGTGTTTACGATGATATTTCAAGCAATATTGAGGATTTAATAGAGGATGCTTTGAGTAACAAAGCACCACAGTGAGGAATCTGTTGTGGCAAAGAATGTTTTTATTTCATTCCGTTTTAGTGATGGTAACAGATATAAGGAATACTTATCAGGGCTCTTTGATAAGTATAGTGATACTATCGATTTCTCTGAGGATGTAGATCGCTCTCGAATGTCAGAGAGTACAATCAAGCAATATCTATATGGAAAACTTCGCAGATCCAGCGTTACTATCGTTTTATTAACACCAGCAGCGGTAAATCATAAAAGGAACTGGCGGGGTGACTACGACGATTGGATGTATGACGAAATAAGATACTCCCTCGAAAGTAGAGAAGGAAATCGCACCAACGGTCTTGTAGCGGTATATACGCCTGAGGCTGCAAGCTTGCTTGTAAGTGTTCGTTCATCTAGAACAGTATCCGTTAATAATATTGACAATTTGTTCAGAAGAAACATGATGAATGTGAAACCTCAGTATAAAAGAAATCCAAATCCCGGCATATTCGATAGGGATTATGATTCATATTGTTCACTGATTGAATGGTCTGAATTTACAAAGAATATTGGCAAGTACATTGAAATAGCATCACAAAAGAGAGATGCGATATATAAATATGATATTACAAAAAGACTGTAAAGTACAACCACTCAAGCAAAAATGCACTTGAATCAATTATGTGATCCACCATAAAAATCCGATTCAAAGGAAATCTATCTTATGCATATTTTTGTGCCTGCTAAATGACGTATCTGGTATCAGTTGTGAAATCGCTTTGTGTATAATTGTTTCAACGAACCTTGAAAATAGAATAGAAACCTTGTTATATATAGAAAGGTGCATAAGGTTTATGCTATTCAATAAAACAGTCCTGGATTCTAGTGTTTCATAGAGCCAATCGGGATCAGGGAATGTTCCCAAAATGTTCCCAAAAGATCTGAAAAAACGACGGATTACAAAGAATCGATGGATTTTATATCTATATATTGTGCTTTCCAAATAAGAAAGAATCAATATATATCAAGTTTGCATAGAGCTTGAATAATCTCAAAACGCTGGGAATGCCCTAAAACAGGGCATTTCATTTTTTAAAGCCACCAAAAAGCCACTAAATTTCGAACTCATATATTTTGGAGACAGTAGCAGAACCATATTCAATTAATGGATCTGTAGCATAAAAAGTTATCAAGAGAACTTTACCCGGATGATATAATTATCTTGTCTGAGGGAGTGATCCCTTAGTCGGGAAAATCAGCAGGATAATATACAATTGGCACATAAATTGCTAGGTGCATGGAATAAGGTTTTAATATGAGTTTTAGAAAAGTTTTCATGTATATCTTTGACAAGATTACATTAATTGTAATAGTGCTTGGGCTTGTTTTTACGGGTATCGGTATGTTCTTATCTAGAGATGCTGACGAACAATATATGCTTTTACAAAAATGCACAAATCACGCAACAGCTACTATACTGACAGTTAATACGAAAGAACGGTACTCTGATGAGGATAGAAACATGCGTTCTGTCACATATACTGGAAAGTATTCTTTTTCAGTTGATGGTGTTGAATACCAAGGCAGTTACGAAAGCTATTCAGCAGTTTATACAGATTCAACATTCGATGTGGTTTTTGATCCGAGTGATCCGAATATCTGTTTTTATCCTGACAAAGTAAAAGACATTAATTTGAAGCATGAACGATTTAGCGTTTATTATCGAATTGGTACGAAGTTGATAATAGCCGGCTTATGTATGGTTTGCGTGTTGGTAATATATAAAATTATTGATGGTTCAATAAACAGAAGAAAACGACAAGAGCACATCCGCCAGGGTGAAGAACGCCGAAGACAAGAGTTGATGAAATGATTATTCATCATAGGATAATTATCAGGATTATTTAGAGCGATTAATATACAGTTTATTAGGCAGAGAAAGGAATGGGAGTATAAATGTTTTGTAAAATCGATTCGCTTTATATATGCGTTAATGATATGGAACGTGCAATTAAATTCTATGAAGAATTCTTTGAGCAAGAAGTATCGGAAAAAGGAGATGTTGGCAGCTGTTTCGAAGTAGATGGTTTTCGATTCAACCTGTTTGCTTATAAGGTTGTAAATGAAAAGCACATATTTGGCAGCAACTGTCTTCCGAGTTTGCATTTTGATACGCTCGAGAAGATGAAGGAAAAACTTGAAGGTAAAGAGATATGTTTTCCGTTGATGCAGATCGGTAAGAATTGGGTTGCGGAATTTGTCGATTCCGAGGGCAATCATATAGAGGTATACACCGCAGTTTCACAGTGAGTTTTGATCTGGTGGCAGATATATTTATCGTGAATTTAGTCGACAAACAGAGAGATAATTTTAACTCATACGCCAAAATTGACAGAGAAGATATGGATGCTTTGAAACGTTTAGGGAGAATGGCTGCCGAAGGAATTATCAAGGATGATGATCCGGTTTGGAAATAATTCTTGTTTTATTGAAGATGAGAGTTTTTTAAGCCAACAAAAAGCCAACTTCCGCTCCTAAAAAGCCAAAGAATTGGTGGAATAGGAAGAAAAATACCACAAGATATAGTGCTTTTTGGAACTTAACTACCACAAGATATGGGAGTCGGCAAAGAGTTGGAGTGATTTAGTAAAGTCTTGAAAGCCC
>Ga0247611_10000315_pt1 | contig 99034 bp, 80 predicted proteins | sample 177DNAGHGhighgp2_FD_192422 | JGI IMG/M metagenome (GOLD analysis project Ga0247611, IMG submission 192422) | Sheep rumen microbial communities from Palmerston North, Manawatu-Wanganui, New Zealand - 1770 DNA GHGhigh gp2 | ecosystem: Host-associated > Mammals > Digestive system > Stomach > Rumen... | reverse complement strand
GGAGGCTGCCAAGCACAACCTGAAGGGTGCGCCCATCGTCGTTGCCGGTGGTTACGGTATGGGTTCGAAGGAGAACTTCGACATGCTGTTCCAGCTCGCCAAAGTATTGCATGGTGAGGTCGGTGGTTCTCGTGCCGCTGTCGATGCAGGCTGGCTCGACCACGACCGTCAGATTGGTCAGACGGGTGTCACCGTTCATCCGAAGGTGTATATCGCCTGTGGTATCTCTGGACAGATTCAGCACATCGCCGGTATGCAGGACTCTGGTATCATCATTTCTGTGAACAGCGATCCCGATGCTCCTATCAACCGCATCGCCGACTACGTGATTGTGGGTACCGTTGAGGAGGTTGTTCCCAAACTGATCAAATACTACAAGCAGAACTCTAAGTAAATGAAGAGTGAAGAATGAAGAATGAAGAATTTGCTGCCGCCTTATGATAAACTATAGACGAGAAGGTTCCGTATTGCACATTAAAAGTTATGCTTTTGCTGTGAGAATAACCAACATGTTCCTTCATTTCTCTGGAGATGACAAGAGACTGATGGCTATATACAAGCAAGTGCTTCGCTCAGGGACTTCTGTGTCTGCCAATGTTCATGAGTCGGAATTTGCGCAAAGTCCTTTAGACTTCGCTTTCAAACTTCAGATTGCTCTCAAAGAAGCGAATGAGACGATGAATTGGCTGAATCTGTTGCACGATACTGATATTCTTTCTGATAAAGAATTTGATAGCATAGCATCAGATTGCAGCGAACTTATTGCCTTGTTAGTATCATCCATTAAAACAGTAAAAAAGAATAATAAAATAGAAAAAGAATAGTAGATGATGGTTGTTGGAAATGCGGTAGCAAATTCTTCATTCTTCATTCTTCATTCTTCATTTTAAGATTATGGCAAACTATTATAGCGATCATCCTGAGATCGGGTTCTACTTGAACCACCCCCTGATGGCTCGTATCGTCGAGTTGAAAGAAAAGGGTTTCGCTGACGCGAAAGAATATGACTATGCTCCCGTTGACTTGGGCGATGCCATCGAGAACTACAAGCAGATTCTCGACATCACTGGCGACGTGGCTGCCAACATCATTGAGCCAAACTCTGAGGCTGTTGACCTGGAAGGTCCACACTTGGAGAACGGACGTATGATCTACGCCTCTAAGACTTACGAGAACCTCGATGCCACCCGCAAGGCTGGTCTGTGGGGTGTAAGTATGCCCCGTCGCTATGGCGGTCTGAACCTGCCTAACGCAGTGTTCTCCATGCTGAGTGAGATGATTTCAGCCGCTGATGCTGGTTTCCAGAACATCTGGAGTCTGCAGTCTTGTATTGATACCCTCTATGAGTTTGGTAGCGAGGAGCAGCGCCAGAAGTATATCCCCCGCGTTTGTGCCGGTGAGGGTATGTCGATGGACTTGACTGAGCCTGATGCCGGTTCTGACCTGCAGCGTGTGATGCTGAAGGCTACCTTCGATGAGAAGGAGAACTGTTGGCGCCTAAATGGTGTGAAGCGTTTCATCACCAATGGTGACTCAGACATCCACCTCGTACTGGCTCGTTCTGAGGAGGGTACTAAGGACGGACGTGGTCTGTCTATGTTCATCTACGACAAGCGCCAAGGCGGTGTTGATGTACGTCACATCGAGCACAAACTCGGTATTCATGGTTCACCAACGTGTGAGTTGACTTATAAGAACGCCAAGGCAGAACTTTGCGGAAGCACCCGTCTGGGTCTGATTAAATACGTGATGGCACTGATGAACGGTGCCCGTCTGGGTATCGCCGCCCAGTCAGTAGGTGTTGAGCAGGAGGCTTACAACGAGGGACTTGCCTATGCCAAGGAGCGTCAGCAGTTTGGTGACAAGATCATCAACTTCCCCGCTGTCTACGACATGCTCTCCCGTATGAAGGCGAAGTTGGACGCTGGTCGTTCACTGCTCTATGAGACAGCCTGCTACGTGGATGTCTACAAGTGCCTGGAGGATATCGAGCGCGACCGCAAACTGACACCTGAGGAGAAACAGGAGTTGAAGAAGTATCAGCGTCTTGCCGATGCCTTCACCCCACTGGCAAAGGGTATGAACTCAGAGTATGCCAACCAGAACGCCTATGATGCCATCAGCATCCACGGCGGTTCGGGCTTCATCATGGAGTATAAGAGTCAACGCTTGTTCCGCGATGCCCGTATCTTCTCTATCTATGAGGGTACCACCCAGTTGCAGGTAGTTGCTGCTATCCGCTATATCTCTAACGGCACCATGCTACAGAACATCAAGGATATGCTTGCCACATGTTGCTGTGACACATCAACAAGCATAGCAGCCCTCAAGGCTCGTGTAGAGAAATTGCTCCCCATCTACGAGGACGCACTGAACTATGCTAAGAGTCTGGACAATCAGGATGCTTTCGACTTCCTTGCCCGTCGTCTGTATGACATGACCGCAGAACTCGTAATGTCACTGCTGATTATCCGTGATGCCGCCAAGGCTCCTGAGTTGTTCGAGAAGTCTGCCAATGTCTATGTCCGCATGACGGAGGAGGATGTATGTGGTAAGTCTGCCTACATCAAGAACTTCAAGGTGGAGGATCTCGACTGCTTTAAGGCTACGAGTGAGCAAGAGGAAGCATAAGACAACAACACTATAAAACAAGAATCCGATGGGTCGTCTGACTCATCGGATTCTTGTTTTCTCAGAAGGCATCCACAATATGCTCTATCTCAGGTTCCTCTCCTACCGAGCCTACGACACTAACGATATCAAAGCGGATGTCACCATCTATCTGACGGTATTTCACATAATGATTGGCTGCTATCTGGAGGTTACGGATTTTCTGATAACCCACTGCATCGACAGGGTCAGTGAACATACGGTTACTACGCGTCTTCACCTCGACAAAGACTACGGTATCACCATCCAAAGCGATGATATCCAAGTCACGATGACCACTCTTCCAGTCACGCTCTATAATCTGGTAGCCTTTATGCTGCAGATATTCCGCTGCCATCTGCTCACCCCATCTGCCTAAATCATTATGCTCTGCCATAACTATGAATTATGAACTATGAATTATGAACTATGAATTATGAACTAAAAGAACGTTTCGTTAAGCACCTGTTCCACTACTTTCGGGAAATACGTCATCTCCAACTGATGCTCTTTCTCTGCGATATCATCTGCCGTATCGTCAGGAGAGAGAGCCACCTTGTATTGGGCAATCATCTCACCTGAGTCACAAACGGGGGTTACCCAATGGACGGTCATTCCCGTCTCTGTCTCACCAGCCGCTTTCACCGCCTCATGCACATGGTGTCCCCACATGCCCTTTCCTCCGTATTTAGGAAGTAGCGCTGGATGGATATTGATGATACGACGAGGGTAAGCGTCTATCAAGAAGTTAGGAACGAGTGGCAGGAAACCAGCCAACACGATAAACTGGATATCATATTGACGAAGTAACGGCATCATCACCGTCTCGTCATTCAACTGCGGCTTCGGAGTGACTGCCGTAGGAACACCTAAACGTTCCGCACGGGTCAAGGCGTAAGCCTCTGGTTTATTGCAGACCACCAAGGCACAACGATAGTGCTCTGATGGTGTAAAATACTTAATCAGGTTCTCACAATTAGAACCGTTTCCTGAAACAAAGATGGCAATGTTAATCTTTTCCATATGATCTGTCTAGTTCTTTTAATAGTATCTCTATCAACCGCGGAATACCATATTGATCGATATCCGCCTCCTGTATCCAGATATAATCATCTGGTAATAACGGTCTTTCCGCAGGTTCCCATAAATAAAAATCGGCATAGAGGACACGATGCGTCAGCACGTGCTTCACGTCTTTTCGCAGTAATACCGCACCAGACGGAACAGTATCTGTCAGCCAAGGCTCATACAGTCCCTGCCAGATATCTCCAGCAGGACGACGATGGATAGCCGTCTCCCCCTTATACCTTATATATATATAAGTCAGGTGACGCTCTTTGATCTTCAACGTCTTCTGCTTCACAGGCAATTCCTCAATCCTCCCCTCTCGCAAGGCTATACAGGTTTCCTGTAAGGGGCAGGAAGTACATAATGGGTTGGAGGGCGTACACTGGATAGCACCAAAATCCATCATCGCCTGGTTAAAGAGACCTGCCCCTAACCCCTCCCTGTTAAGGGCGGGGAGCAATAGTTCCTGCGCCAAAGCAGTAAACTCTTTTTCCCCTCTGTGGTATTGATCGGAGTCGCTATCCCATAATGCCGAGCCAGCACCCGATAGACATTTCCATCAACGACTGCCGCTGGTAAGTCGAAGGCGATGGAGCCGATGGCGGCTGCGGTATAATCTCCCACCCCCTTCAGACTCTTGATTCCCTCCAATGTCTGGGGAAATTCTCCCATCTCCACAACCTGTTTTGCCGCATGGTGCAGGTTACGGGCACGACTATAATAACCCAGTCCCTGCCACTCACGCAACACCTCGTCCTCTGATGCGGCGGCAAGTTCCTCCACGGTATGCCATCGTTGCATGAAACGCTCCCAATAAGGAAGTCCTTGGTCTATACGGGTTTGCTGTAAGATGATTTCCGACAACCATATCGCATAAGGATCACGCGTCTCCCTCCATGGAAGAGAGCGTCCGTTTTCCTGAAACCAATGCAATATCGTCGTGGTAAAACTCATATCGTTGGCAAAGGTAATAAAAAGTTTAGAGTTTAGAGTTTAAAGTTTATAGTTTTTTATTATTCGTCGAAAGACGGGGGCTATTTCGTCGAAAGGCATTTGGTGCGTGTAGTTATTTGGTATACCTTTGCGTCAGAAATAAGAACAAAAACGAAAAAGAATATGAGAAAAGCAATCTTCACCATCATAATGAGTCTCATCGCCACCATGGCAATGGCTCAGAAAACAGTGATCACAGGTGTACTTGTTGACTCTACCCTTCAGGAGGCTGAGCCATACGCCACCGTTCGTATCTTCAAGGCTGGCAAACAGCAGAAACCCGTCACTATGGGACTGACCGATCTGGAGGGTCGTTTCCGTCAGGAAGTCAGTGGCAGCGGGAAACATATCGTACAACTGAGTAGTGTCGGCAAGCGTGATGTTGTTCGGCAGGTAACCTTAGGCAAGGAGCAGAAGATCGACCTCGGTACCATTCTCATCAGTGAGGATGCCCAAATGTTGAAGGGTGTGGAGATTATCGCCCAGAAGCCCTTGGTTAAGATGGAGGTCGACAAGATGTCGTATAACGTACAGGAGGATGCCGACTCCAAGGCTTCCACTGTTCTGGATATGTTACGCAAGGTACCTATGGTGACGGTAGACGGCGAGGACAATATCTCAGTCAATGGTTCTAGTTCCTTCAAGGTCTATGTGGACGGCAAGCCCAATATGATGATGTCGTCAGCACCCAGTCAGGTGTTCAAGGCAATGCCTGCCTCGATGGTGAAGAGCATTGAGGTGGTCACCAACCCTGGAGCCAAGTATGACGCAGAGGGCGGTGCCGGTGTCCTGAATATCGTCATGAACAAAGAGGCTGCCGCTGCTATGGGAGGTGGAAGCATGGACGGTTACAATGGTAATATCCGTGCACAGGTCGGCAACAAGAGTTGGGGCGGTAGTGCCTTTATCAGTGGTCAGAAAGGAAAGTTGACATACAGTGCCAATGCCATGTATAACCACTCAAATCCTGGTACGACAGAAACGACGATGGAGCGTGAGCAGATAGGTGCTATATCATCCACGATGACTACCACTTCGAGTTCTAAGCCTAAGACACCTTTCACGATGGGTAACCTCTCCTTGAGTTACGAGGTGGACTCTATGAGTACCTTAGGTTTGACAGCAGGCATCACCTCTTTCCGTGTGAAGAACGACGGTTATAGCACAACCAATATGGGAGGCGGTATTTATGGCAACGGCTATTCTTACGGGACGAATACTTTTATGAAGATGAGTCGTACCTCTTTCAACGGTAGCCTTGACTATCAGCGTTTCCTCAATAAGGAGCGTACCAGCAGTCTGACACTGACTTACCAGTTGACCTATGCGCCCACCAATAATAAGATGGACAATAAGTTTGACCTGACTAATGCACAGACCACATGGATGGACTTGACCGATCGCTATTCTGATAATGAGGAGCGTACCACAGACCATATCTTCCAGGCAGACTACACCACGCCATTGGGTAAGAACAACACCCTGAACGCCGGTTTGAAGTTCAGCCATCGTAAGGCGACCTCTGATGCCAAATACTACCTTGCTGATGTCTATGCGGAGGACCTCAGTTCTGAATACGACTATAACAACAGTATCCTTGCCGGCTATGCGGAGTTCGTCAGCAAGTTTGGCAAATGGGGAGCCAAGGCTGGTGTGCGTTATGAGCAGACCTGGCAGGATGTAGACTATCATCTGGGCAGTGGCGAGGACTTCAAGACCAACTATGGCAATCTGGTGCCATCAGCAAGTCTGACATACAATTTCGCACCTACCACGAATATCGGACTGACCTACAACATGCGTATCTCACGCCCTGGTATCAGTTACCTGAATCCTTACGTTGACCGTTCTAACCCCACAGCACTCACTTATGGTAATCCCGATTTAGACACTGAGAAGTCACACAATATCGGACTGGTGTTCAACACCTTCTCCTCGAAACTGATGTTGAATGTCAACCTGCGTCATAGTTTCACGGACAATGCCATCGAACAGTTCTCGTTCTATGATGATGACAACCTGCTGAACACCACCTATGACAACACTGCCAAAAACCATGTGACCAGCCTCAACGTCTATGCCAACTGGCTGTTGCATAAGAACACACGTCTTTTCCTCAATGGCGGTGTAGACTATAGCGATATGCGTTCTAAGGCACTCGATCTAAAAAACAATGGCTGGCATGCCAATGCAATGCTGGGACTCCAACAGACACTGCCTGCCAACTTCAAACTCGGTGCCTATCTGATTACCTCTACCAAGAGATATAACCTGCAAGGATGGAGCAGCGGTTTCAATATGCTGACAGCAAATATCTCCAAGACGCTCTTCAACGATAAGTTGACACTCACCCTATCAGCCTTGACAGGACTCGGCAATGGCGGCAAACTGAATATCGAGAGTTACTCCCACGGCAAGGACTTCACCAACCACATGCAAATCAAGGTGCCTATGCAGAGTATCTCCTTCAGCATCGCCTACAACTTCGGTAATACGAAGAAACAGTTCCGCCAGCACCAGAGCCGTGTAGAGAACGACTACATCGAGCACCAGAGTCAGAGTGAGACCATTAATAATGCCCAGATGGGACAACAATAACGCATAGAGCTAATAGTTGAGAGTTTTGAGTGATTATTAAAATCTTTTTCGTACTTTTGCAGCAATGAAAATACATTTCACAAGACGCGACCTTGAATTGCTGGGGATACAAATCGTAGTTTGGCTGGTACTGATGCTGGTACCCGCCATCACTACGTTTTTCAGTACACATAACTGGCAGGATTCCTACCATGCTATGATGTACTCGATAAGGATTATCGCCATGCCCGCCGGTGTCTACTTCGCCAATTTCTGTATACTGATACCTCTTTGTTACTATCGTAACAGACGATGGATATTCTTCCTAGTCAACTTTCTGTTCCTGTGTGGTACCGCATGGCACTATTTCTCTGTGGACCCACAAACCATCATGGACATGCAGCCCAATGAGCAATTTAAGAAAGCAACGCTTATAGGCTACTATGCCTCCACCGTTTTCTTCCTATTCGTATATGTTGCCTTGGCAGGACTTGCCCTACTGGTTCATCACTTAGTCAGGACCAAGGAAATCAAACGACAACTGGCAGAGGAGAAACAAAAACATACGGAGGCAGAATTGGAATGGTTGAAGAATCAACTGAACCCCCATTTCCTCTTCAACACCCTGAATAATATCTCATCGCTCGTACAGATTGACGCTGACCTGGCACAGGACTCTATTGCCCAACTGAGCGACCTGCTGCGCTATGCAATGTATGAGACACGCCATGAGACCGTACCGTTGAAGGGGGAAGTGGAGTTCATGCAGAACTATATCGACTTGATGCGACTGCGCTGCAACGAAAAGACCACCATTAATTGTCAATTATCAATGGTCAACTACCAATTAGATATCGCTCCCCTGCTCTTCATCTCCCTCATAGAGAATGCCTTCAAGCATGGTGTCAGCAGTGGGCGTGACTCCCGTATCAATATCACATTGACCACCGATGACCATTTGCTGACCTTCATCTGCGAGAACACTAACTACCCGAAAGACGAGCAGAACCGTAGTGGCTCGGGCATCGGTATTGAGAACACCAAACGGCGTTTGGAACTCATTTACAAAGACCGTTACACTTGGGAGCAATCCCTACAAGATAATATCTATCACGTACAAGTCACCATCCAACTATGAGCCCTATCACCTGCATCATCGTCGATGACGAGCCCCTTGCCGTCAAGTTATTAGAGTCGTTTGCCACAAGAACACCACAGTTGCAATTGGAGCATTCCTTTACCGACTCCGTCGAGGCACTGAACTGGTTGAAAGACCATCCTGTCAACCTTGCCTTCATGGACATCCAGATGCCCGACCTCAACGGAATGGAGTTGTCACACATGTTGCCGGAGGGTACTAAGGTGATCTTCACGACAGCCTTCAAGGAGTTTGCTTTCGAGAGTTACGAGGTGAGTGCGGTCGACTTCCTGCTGAAACCGATCCGCTATAATAAGTTTATTGCCGCTGTCGAGAAGGCTGAGCGGTTAATCAGTCTGGAGTGTAAGGCGGGAAATATGGAGGGTGTAGAGTCCGCACCCAAGAAGACCATGTTCATCCGTGTGGACGGAGAACTGCGTCAGGTGAACTTCGACCATCTCATTTACGTGGAGGGCATGAAAGACTATGTGCGCTTCCATGTGGAGGGTGAGCCACGACCACTGACCACCCACATGACGATGAAAGCAGTGGAGGATGCACTACCCACAGATACCTTTATGCGCATCAACCGCTCGTATATCGTCCGACTGGACAAGATACGGACCGTAGACCGTAACCTATGCGTCTATATCGGTGACGAGATTATCCGTGTCACCGATGCCTACCGTGAGGCTTTTGAGAATTATTGCTCAGGGAACTGCTGATAGATGCGGAGCCCGAAGACGGCAGCCTCTGCATACGCATATTCCATGATTTCCGAAACAGCATGCTCAAAGGGGACTGCTGCCTGCTCATTTACCCAAAACATGAACTCCACAGGTAATCCTGTGGGGGTAGCGTCTAACTGACGTACCAATATAGGACTGTCGGCAAGTACCTTCTCCTGCTGGGCAAGCCATTCCTCCATGTGCTTTCTGTAACGAGTCAGATTAGGCACCCCCTCCTCGTCAATCGTCAGGGAACGAAAATCGAAATACACCTTTCTTGCAGCCTTACGTCCTTCTCGCTCCTTAACCCCCTTCCAGTTCTGGAACGAGCCGTCGACCAAGGTCTGTGGAGTGACTGTCACAATGGTATTGTCAAAATTACGTATCTTCACTGTTGTCAGTGAGATCTCCTCCACAATACCGTCGGCTCCTGCCGATGGTACGGTGATACGGTCACCGATTGCCACCATCTCATTAGATGTCAGACGGATACCAGCCACCAGTCCTTTGATGGTATCCTGAAAGGCAAGCATCAGGATGGCGGAGGCGGCACCCAGTCCGGCAAGCAGTGTCGATGGGTCTTTATTCACGGCAATAGCGATGACAATGATTGCCGCTACGAAGAACAGGATGATTTTCAGTACACCACAGAACGTATATAGATACTGTTGCTTCGCCGTACGTTTCTTACCTTCAAGGAGTTTCAGAGAGTCAATCATCACGATTGCCGTACGTACACTCATTATCGTGATATAGATTGCCGTCATACGGGCAAGCATCTCATGAGCGGTAGGATACTCATCGAACACAGAAGGCAGAACGATCCATACAACAATGGCAGGTACAATCTGACAAGCAGAATGTAATACTCGCTCGTTAAAGACAACATCGTCCCATTTGGCTGCTGTCTTCCGGGTCAACTTAGTAACCCATGGGATGAGTAACTTAAACAACCATCCTGCAAACCATGCAAGGAGGATGGTAATCATCACTAACACGACATGCCGCACGACAGGGATATAGTCGATGGCAAGTCCTATCTGAGACAACAACTGCTCAACATATATCTTAATCGTATTCATCTTCTTAAGGAGCACATAGGGCATTACATACCTGATCTTGGAAATGTCGTCCAGGGTCAGACTTCATAATACCTTGGTTCATAATGGAGAAACACAACTGATGTCCGTTTGCCGCCGTACAATAGCCTGCAAGTGCCGACACACCCGTCACCGTACCCGTCTTAGCCTTCACGTTCTCTTCAGCGAAAGTCCCTTTCATACGGGTCTTCAATGTTCCGTCTACTCCTCCGATGGGCAGTGATGGTAACAGGTGCTGATAGATATTCGAGTTACGATAGGCATAGCGAAGCAAGCGCATCTCCAACTCCGGTGTCACATAATTATAGAGTGACAATCCGCTACCGTCAGCGACACGATAAGGATTCTTACCATTCCCCACCTTCTGAACAAGTTGCTTAACCACACTGGCGGCATCCTTCGCACGAGCAGGACGGCGACCTATGGCAGCACCGAGTTGGTAGAACATAGCCTCGGCATAGAAGTTATCACTGACCTTCATCATCCTTTGCAATATCTGGTCCATCGTATGAGTACGACTACAAAGGATACGGGCATCGTTTGGCAAACTGCCATTATAGAGTCTGACATTGGGAATGACAACACTGTCTTCTAACAGTTCATTCACGAAACGTTGAAGGAAATCGATATCTCGTCCGATAGACAAGGGAGACAGTTTCGGGTTATCATCATCCCAACACCATCCCTCTCCCAACAGGTCGGCATCCTTCATCGAGAGATCGGCAACGATACTGCCTCGGATGGTATCAACCCCCATCCACTGTACACTCTCCACAAAGGCTTTCAAGTCGTCTTTATTGAAGGCAGGGTCGAAACCTCCCACACAATAGAGGTCACCGTTAAGGGTGTTATTCTCTATGTTGCCTGTATAGTAAAGTTGGGTACGGAACTGATAGGAGCCTCCAAGACGGTCGAGTGCCGTGATTGCCGTGACGAGTTTCATCGTAGAGGCAGGACGCAATGTCTGTCGTTCGTTCACCTTATATAATATAGAATCAGCCGTCAAGTCATAGACCACCATACCGACCATAGAGGTCTCCAAGAGTTTCGACTGCATCAGCGAGTCAAGTCTGTACTGGATATTCTGTGGCCACGGCAGTGCCACCTCTGCTGTATCGGCACAAAGGGTATCAACCTCTTCCGTCTGTGCGATGGTACAGACGGAAACAACTAGTAAAAGGAATAAAATCGTCAGTCTTCTCATTATTTCTTGTCGTAAGCATGCAGGGGATAATCGGTAGTGAAGTGCAGACCGCGACACTCCTTACGCTCCAGTGCCCAGCGAGTGATGAGGTAACCGACATTAATCATGTTACGAAGTTCACAGATGTCACGACTTGCCTTCACACGTTTGAAGAGACGCTCCGTCTCCTCATAGAGCATGTCAAGACGGTCCCAGGCACGATGCAGACGTAAGTCACTGCGGACGATGCCCACATAGTTGGACATAATCTGTGCCACCTCCTTGACCGACTGGGTGATCAGCACCTTCTCCTCATTGGTCATCGTACCTTCGTCGTTCCATTCAGGTACCTCTAAATTATAGTCGTACTCGTCGATATGCTGCAAAGAGTGCTTGGCGGCGGCATCGGCATAGACCACCGCCTCGATGAGGGAGTTAGAGGCAAGACGGTTACCACCATGCAGACCTGTGCAAGAGCACTCGCCGAGAGCATAGAGCCGTTCGATAGACGACTGTCCGTTAAGGTCTACTTTGATACCACCACACATATAGTGAGCGGCAGGACGTACAGGGATATAATCGGTCGTGATGTCGATACCCATGCTAAGACATTTCTGATAGATATTCGGGAAGTGATGACGAGTCTCCTCGGCAGGCTTATGGGTCACGTCAAGACAGACATGGTCAATACCGTGAATTTTCATCTCTTTATCGATAGCACGAGCCACAATATCACGGGGAGCCAGTGACAGGCGCTCATCGTACTTCTCCATGAAGGTCTCTCCATTGGGCAGTTTCAGGATACCGCCATAGCCACGCATCGCCTCTGTGATGAGATAGGCAGGATGCGTCTCGTTGGGGTTATGCAAGACGGTGGGGTGAAACTGTACGAACTCCATATCGGCAACTGTTCCCTTGGCACGATAGACCATCGCGATACCATCACCTGTAGCAATGACGGGGTTCGAGGTGGTAAGATAAACGGCACCACAACCACCCGTACACATCACAGTGACCTTGGCGAGATAGGTGTCTACCTTTGGCTTATTAGGATTCAGCACGTAAGCACCATAGCACTGGATATGTGGAGAGCGACGGGTCACACGGACACCTAAGTGGTGCTGGGTAATGATCTCCACGGCAAAATGGTTCTCCTTAATATCAATGTTAGGATGATTCCTTACTGCCTCCATCAGTCCACGCTGAATCTCCGCACCTGTGTCATCAGCATGATGCAGGATACGGAACTCAGAGTGTCCACCCTCACGGTGCAGGTCGAAGTCCCCTTGTTCGTTCTTGTCGAAGTTAACACCCCAGTTGACGAGTTCCTGAATTTGCTCAGGTGCATTGCGTACCACCTGCTCCACCGCCTTACGGTCGGAGATATAGTCGCCTGCGATAATCGTGTCTGCAATATGCTTGTCGAAGGTATCCACCTTCAGGTTAGTCACACTTGCCACACCACCTTGTGCGAAAGAGGTGTTCGCCTCATCGAGGGAGGTCTTGCAAATCATACATACTTTGCCCTTGTTAGCACGGGCAATCTTGAGGGCGTAACTCATACCTGCCACACCAGCACCTATAATCAGGAAATCGTATTTGTAAACCATTGTAGTAGTAAATTATGATGCAAAGATACAAAAAGTCGAGCGCAAAACAAAGAAACTCGTTTCTTTTTTGCCGAGACGGAGTATTTTCGCCATCTTTGATGGCAAAGATACAAAAAGTCGAGCACAGAACAAAGGAAAAGAGTATAAAAATTTAAGTGCTTTAAATTATCCCGTCAAAGCGGCTCTGTTGTTTTGCGTAGAATCCCGTACATGTTTTTCGATAAGTTTTCTTTACAACGAAAAAATATATTGATTTTCGTTTGGCTATCCCATCGTTTTTGACTATCTTTGCAAAAAATATACAGAAGCCTAAAACAATAATCTATGCTATACATCGCACTGCCTGATAATAAGGTAAGAAGACTTTCGTTCTACCTTGCCATGGAGGAATACGTGGCAAGACATGTGGAGGCTGAAGACTGCTTCTTTATGTGGCAGGTGGAGCCGAGCGTTATCTTTGGGCGCAACCAACTGATAGAGAACGAGGTAAACCTCGACTTCTGCCACACAAACCATATCCAGATGTATCGGCGGAAGAGCGGCGGTGGCTGTGTGTATGCCGACATGAACAACGTGATGTTCTCATATATCACCAGTGAGGAACAGGTGGGTTTCACCTTTAACCGTTATATCAATATGGTGGTATTGACACTCCAGAAACTGGGTGTTGATGCCTCGCCGTCGGGACGTAACGACGTGATGGTGGACGATCGTAAAGTGTCGGGCAACGCTTTTTACAAGATACCGGGACGCAGCATCGTACACGGCACCATGCTCTACGACACGGATATGCTCAATATGTCAGGCGCCCTCACCCCACCCTCTACGAAACTCGTCTCTAAGGGGGTACAGAGCATTCGCCAGCGCATTGACGTGCTGAAGAACTATATCAAACTGGACATCGGGGAGTTCAAGGAGTTCGTACGTAAGGAACTGTGCCACGAGGAACTGACACTGACTACGAACGAAATCCAGAAGATAGAGCAATTAGAGCAGGAATACCTCTCTGAGGAGTTCATATATGGCAAGAATCCACGCTACACCGTCGTCAAGAAACGCAGGATAGAGGGTGTTGGCGAGTTTGAGGCTCGTATCGAGGTGAAGAACGGCATCATCAAGTGTGTGAACCTGATGGGCGATTTCTTCCTGGTGGGCGACCTCGACAACGGACTGCTCCGTAAACTAAAGAACGTGCCTCTGGACGCTGGTGCTATCAGCCACATCCTGCCAGACCACATCGATGACATCATCATGAACCTCATGAAAGCCGACTTCGTCGACCTCCTCACCACCTAACATCCCTAACAAACCTACAAAACCCAAACAAACCTATATTTATGGAAAATAAAAGAACCTGTCTTTATGACAAACACGTAGCCCTTGGGGCACTCATCTCCCCTTTCGGCGGTTTTGACATGCCAATACAATACACGAATATCGTCGACGAGCACCAAGCAGTACGCCAGCACTGTGGTGTATTCGACGTGAGTCACATGGGCGAGGTACTTGTCTGCGGCAAGGACGCAGCGCGTTATGTCAACCATATCTTCACCAACGATGTGCGGGGCATCCCCGACGGAAAGATTCTCTATGGCATGATGTGCTATGAGGACGGCGGTGTTGTGGATGACCTGCTGGTTTATAAGATGGCGGACGACCGTTTCTTCCTCGTCATCAATGCCGCTAATATCGATAAAGACTGGGCATGGATCCAGCAACAGGCAAAGGATTTCGACATCACATTGGAGCACCAAAGTGAGCAATACGGAGAACTTGCCATTCAAGGACCAGAGGCAGAACAGGTGATGGAACAGGTTCTTGGCATCGCTTGCAAGGAGTTGACCTTCTATACTTTCAAGATGATTGGCGACGTGATTGTGTCCCGTACTGGTTATACTGGTGAGGACGGCTTTGAGATATACGCTACTCCTTATTATATTAATGAGTGCTGGGACAAACTGATTGCCGCCAACGTAAAACCCTGCGGACTCGGGTGCCGTGACACCCTGCGCTTCGAGGTGGGACTGCCGCTCTATGGCGACGAACTGTCTGAGACCATCACTCCTATCATGGCTGGACTGGGTATCTTCGTCAAACTCGACAAGGATGAGTTTATCGGTAAGGATGCCCTCGCCCGTCAAAAGGCTGAGGGCGCACCCAAGAAACTGGTGGGCATCGAACTGCATGACAAGGCGATTCCCCGTCATGGCTACAATGTACTGAAGGACGGTAACGTCATCGGAGAGGTCACTACAGGTTATCACACCATCTCTACCGACAAGAGTGTCTGCCTTGCCCTCATTGACAGTCAGTATGCAGCACTGGATACAGACGTAGAAATACAGATTCGTAAGAAGACCTTCCCTGGCACCGTCTGCAAGAAGCGTTTCTACGACAAGCACTACAAGAAGTAGCCCCTAACAAACCTATAATCCCTAACAAAACCTAACAAACCTATTTTAAATATTATGGCAAAAGTAATTGAAGGACTTTATTACAGTGAGTCACATGAGTATGTAAGAGTAGAAGGCAACTTCGGATTCATCGGTATCACCGACTATGCGCAGAATGCCTTGGGTAACGTGGTATATGTCGACCTGCCTGACGTGGACGACGAGGTAACGGCTGGTGAAGAGTTCGGTGCCGTGGAGAGCGTGAAGGCGGCAAGCGACCTGATATCACCCGTCAGCGGAACCATCGTTGAGGTAAATGAGGCACTGGACGACCAGCCTGAACTCGTCAACCAAGACGCTTTCGAGAACTGGATTATCAAGGTGGAGATCAGTGACAAGAGCGAACTCGACAACCTCATGGACGCTAAGGCATACGCTGCTTTCTGCGAGAAATAATTAATTTTCGGAATCTCGATATTTCGACATAACGATATTACGACTATGTTTAAATATTTTCCCCACACCGAGGAAGACCTTCAGGCGATGATGGAGAAAGTCGGGGTGAAAAGCCTCGGCGACCTCTATGCCGAGGTTCCCGATGAGATACGCTTCCGTGGCGACTATCAGTTGCCCGAACAGATGAGCGAGGTGGAGGTACGCCAGTTGTTTGAGAAACTGGGCGAGGAGAACGAACTGTTGATATGCTTCGGCGGTGCTGGTGTCTACGACCACTACACACCTGCTGTCATCCCCACTTTACTCAGCCGCTCGGAATTCCTGACCAGTTACACACCCTATCAGGCGGAGATATCACAAGGTACGCTCCATTACATCTTCGAATACCAGTCGATGATGGCGGAACTGACTGGCATGGACATCTCCAATGCCTCTATGTACGACGGTACGACTGCCGCCGCCGAGGCAGTGATGATGGCTGTGGCTGCCGGTAAGAAACAGGACACCGTCCTCATCAGCGAGACCATCGACCCGAAGACCCTGAAAGTGATAGAGACCTATGCTCATTTCCATGGTATCAAGATTGAGATGATCCAGCAAAAGGATGGTGTCACCAACCTACCCCACCTACTATCCCTATTATCCCTACACCAAGGAGAAGTCGCCGGGGTGTTCGTACAACAACCTAACTACTACGGTATCATTGAGGACTATAGCGGTTATGCCGAGGCTATCCATGAGCAGAAAGGACTCTTCATCATGAGCAATATCGCCGCCGACCTTGCCGTGCTGAAGACACCTGGCGAATGGGGTGCTGACATTGCGGTAGGTGACGGACAGTCGCTGGGTATCCCTATGCAGTTCGGTGGACCGTATGTTGGCTATATGTGCTGCACCGAGAAACTCATTCGTAAGATGCCGGGGCGTATCGTCGGTATGACGAAGGACAACCGCGGACAACGTGCCTTCGTATTGACACTGCAAGCACGTGAACAACATATCCGTCGTCAGAAAGCAACCTCTAACATCTGCTCAAACCAGAGCCTGATGGCACTCTTCGTCACGATATATATGTCACTGATGGGCAAGGAGGGACTTCGTGAGGCAGCACAACTGTCGTATGCTGGTGCCCACTATCTCTGCGATAAACTTCTGGCTACCGGGCACTTCAAACTGGTTTATGACAAGCCCTTCTTCAATGAGTTCGTCGTCAGTTACGACGGAGACATTGACACACTGTTAGGACGACTTCAAGCCCATGGTATCTTCGGAGGTATCAAACTGAACGACAACCAGTTGATGATAGCCGTCACAGAGAAGCGAACAAAAGAGGATATTGATAACTTCGTAAAAGAGATGATGCCATGAATAATAGACTATATGGAAACCTGATCTTCGAACTCTCGAAGAAAGGACGCAAAGGATATTCTCTGCCCAAGAACCGATTCGGCAACTATGAGATACCGGCAAGCATACAACGCAAGGAGCCTGCAGCATTGCCTGAGTGTGACGAGATGACGGTGGTGCGCCATTACACTAACCTGTCGGCTAACAACTTCGGTGTGGACAACGGTTTCTATCCGTTAGGATCCTGCACGATGAAATACAACCCTAAGATTAATGAGGAGATGGCGGCACTGCCCCAGTTTGCCAACCTGCACCCGTTACAGCCAAAAGGGACGACCAACGGTGCCCAGGCAGTATGCACTTTGTTAAAGAAAGCATTATGCGAACTGACAGGACTTGCTGACTTCACTCTGAAACCCTTCGCCGGTGCTCATGGTGAGTTGACGGGTTTGATGGTGATCCGTGGCTATCACCAGTCACGAGGCGACGAGGTCCGTACGAAAGTCATCGTCCCAGACTCAGCCCATGGTACCAATCCTGCCTCCGCCGCCGTCTGCGGACTGGAGATCTTAGAGGTGAAATCAACGGCGGAAGGTTTAGTAGACCCAGTAGATCTGGAGAAACTAGTAGACCTAGAGGGTCCTAACATCGCCGCCATGATGATGACGAACCCTAACACCCTTGGACTCTTCGAGCGTGACATCCCTCGTATCGCCAAGATGATTCACGACTGTGGCGGACTGATGTACTATGACGGTGCGAACCTGAACCCGATGCTTGGAGCCTGTCGCCCCGGTGACATGGGCTTCGACGTGATGCACATCAACCTGCATAAGACTTTCTCCACCCCACATGGTGGTGGTGGACCAGGCAGCGGTCCAGTAGGTGTACGCAAGGGACTGGAGCCATTCCTGCCTTTCGTCAGCCCCTACGAGAGCGGCAACTTCGCCGTGGTGATGCGCGCCTACGCTTATATCCTCTCATTAGGCAGAGAGAACATGAAACAGGTAGGTCCACTTGCCACACTGAATGCTAACTACATCAAGGAATGCCTGAAGGATGTCTATGAACTGCCTATCAGCGGACTCTGTAAACATGAATTCGTATTCGACGGACTGAAAGACAAGTCGACAGGTATCACTACGATGGATGTGGCAAAACGATTGTTGGACTACGGCTATCACGCGCCTACCATCTACTTCCCGTTGCTGTTCCATGAGAGTCTTATGATAGAACCGACGGAGAACGAGTCGAAGGACACGATTGACGGTTTCATCGACGTGATGAGGAAGATAGCAGAAGAAGCGAAGAATGACCCAGACATTGTGAAGACGGCTCCCCACGACACGCCTATCGGCAGAGTGGACGACGTGCTCGCCGCCAAACATCCGATTGTCACTTATAAACAGATGATCAATGACAACAACTGACCTTATCATCATCGGCGCGGGACCGGGTGGTTACCGCGCCGCTGAATATGCGGCAAAGCAAGGACTGCAAGTAGTGATTATCGAACAGGACGAGGTGGGAGGCACCTGTCTCAACCGTGGCTGCATCCCCACCAAGACGTATGTGCATGCCGCTACCTTTACGGAGGCTTTCGAGCGTCAACAACAGGTAGTGGGTCTGTTACGCAGTGGTGTGGAGCAGATTCTCAGCGCTCCAGGTATCTCACTGGTACGTGGCACCGCCTCCTTTACCGATGCAAAGACAGTGGAAGTATGTGGCGATGGCATCACCACAAATACAACCATCACTGCTCACCATATTATCATTGCCACTGGCAGCAGTCCCAAACTCCTGCCCCTGCCCGACATTGACGACCCACGCCTTGTCACCTCTACCGAACTGCTGCAACGCTCTACCCTACCGACACGCCTTGCCATCATCGGTGCCGGTGTCATTGGTATGGAGTTCGCCAATGTCTTCAACCGCTTCGGTTCGGAGGTCATGGTCATTGAGTTCCTGAAAGAATGTCTGCCGATGATGGATAGCGATATCGCCAAACGCTTACGTAAGTTACTGGAGAAACGAGGTATCAAATTCCAGATGAAGACTGCTGTGAAGTCACTAGCCGACATTGATGCCGACGTGATTCTCATGGCTACAGGACGCAAGCCGAATGTCAGGGATGATTTCAAGAGGGCTGGTTTTGAGTATGACGAGCGGAATGGCATTGCCGTTGACAACAATTTCGAGACAACAGTCAAAGGCATCTATGCCATCGGCGATGTGAATGGCAAGCAGATGCTTGCCCACGCCTCAGAGATGCAGGCGATACGTGCCGTCAACCATATCGTCGGTAAGACGGACGGCATCCGCTTTGACATCATGCCTGCTGCTATCTTCACAGAGCCTGAGGCTGCCTGCGTAGGACATTCGGAAGACCAGTTGAAGGAACAGGGAGTTGAATATGTATGCAAGAAAGCATTCTGGCGTGCCAATGGTAAGGCACAGGCTATGAACGAGACCGAGGGAATGCTGAAACTCTTCGCCGACAAGGACGACCATATCATCGGTTGTCATGCCTACGGAGCCCATGCCGCCGACCTGATACAAGAATGTAGTGCCCTTATGTGCAAGGACACTACACTCTCAGAACTGCGTGATATGGTACATATCCACCCCACCCTCAGCGAGATACTGAAAGCGGCTGCAGAGTAACATTCTTGAGATTGAGTTTTGCGGTCTGCTCGTCAATACTCTTATCTTTCTTGGTATAACTGATAGTGGTATTCGCGATATCGATGTCGTGAACACAGTCGAGTCCGAGGATACCACTCGCTTTGATACCTGTGGCAGCACCATGACAGACAACATCCGAGATATGGATGTCCTGGAAGTAAGGTGCTTTCTTGCGTTGCTCCTCTGTGAAGGTCGGAACCTTGTTGGGGTCAGAGCCGGCAGGACGGTCGACATAGTCACACTGGAAGATAATCGCCTCATCTTTGATGTCAGTCATCATAATGTCGGAGATATACATCTGCTCCGTCTTGCCACCACGTCCCATACCACTTTTGAAGCGCAGACCAGTATCAGTACCGGCAAAACGATTATGACGTACGATGATACGACGCATACCGCTGATGGTCTCACTACCCAACACAAAACCGCCATGCGCATGGAACACTGTATTATCCTGAATCACGATATCCTCGCAACCATTGGCTGGTGAGGCAGGCTTGATAGTACCTCCCTTCATACAGATACCGTCATCACCGGCATCTACAATACTATTGACTATCAGTCCGATATTAACATCACTGAAATCAATGGCATCACCATTCTGCGCATTCCATGGACAACGGACGGTCACACCATCAACTATCACATTCTTGGAATAACAGGGATGTACATGGAAACGAGGGGAGTTCTGTACGGTAACTCCTTGGATCAACACATTCTCACAATCCGTAAAGCGGATGATATCGTTGCGCATCTTCTCCTGAGCCTCGGGAGTCTCTGCAATATTAGGATAGCCACCCTTAGAGTCCCAAGGATAGAACAGCGTTCCATTGGATTTCTCCACACCACCAATAACATTCTTAAAGACACTCCACTCCACATCACTTACCTTGTTACGCTTCACCGGACGCCAATGCTCTCCATTGCCGTCAATGATTCCCTCACCCGTAATGGCGATGTTCTTACGCTTAGAGGCTCGGATGCAGGGATAGACTCTGGAACCGGGTTTTGCGTTGGGGTCGACATAGAGTGACTTGTCTGCGGAGAATATCACCAAGGCATTCTTGTCAAGATGCAGTTCAATATTGTCCTTCATACTGATAGGTCCCGTGAGCCAGACACCCTCCGGCACATTCAGTCGTCCACCACCCATTTTGTTCAGTTTACTGATACCCTTGGCAAAAGCCTCTGTATTAAGAGTCACACCATCACCGACACCCCCTACATCCTTGAGGTTAACCTCATTGGCAGGAATAACAGGACGACTGACCTGCTTCACCTCAACAGGGAGATTCTGATAATACTTCGAGTAGTCTTGCGCCTCCGCAGAGACAGGCAGCATCAACAGCACTGCCACGTAGTTTAGTAGTTTGTTCATTGTTATAATAGTTTGTTTATCATTTATTTGCACAATCAGCACAGATGCCCTTGACGACATACTCCGCTTCCTCTAACTCAAAACCTGCAGGCAACGGAACGGACGGGATACGCACATTCGTCAGACAGAAGGTACGATGACATTTGCTACACGTCAGATGGACATGCCCCTCACAATGCCGGGTATCATCCTGATGGCAGACACAGAATTTCTGTGACCCTGAACCATCGTCAATATGATGCAACAGGTGTGTCTCCGTCAGCAAAGTAAGGATGCGAAACAATGTCGAACGGTCAACCGTAGGCAGTTTCGTCTCCAAGTCACCCAGACTAAAAGCATCGTGGAACCCATGCCTAATCTGGTGCCAAACCATCAGTCGTACAGCAGTCACACGAATTCCCGCATTGTCAAGCACTTGCTCGTCAGAAATCTCTAAATGCATCTTCTTTTAATTTGAGGGCAAAGATACTAAATAAATAAGAATTGTGCATACAATTAAGAATAATTCACTATCTTTGCAATCAAAATGTAACAAAGATGTACGAATACAAAGGACTCGAGGACATCCTCTATATCATGCTTTACGGCGGAGCAGCGACATTGGCATTCTTTGCATGCCTCTATCTGCTGTTCAGACCCAGTAATATACTTGACCCAGCCATCAATCCACCCATAAGACTGCGAAGGTGGGGAGCCGCCTTTATGGCTTCAATAGTGCTGAGTCATATATGGTGGGTTATCTTGGGACTCTACCTGCTTACAGACAACCATGCCCTACGTAACACGGTGGCAATAGGACTTGACAGTCTCACACTCGTACCCTGTATGATGGCACTATTACTCTGTCTGCTGCAAGACCGCCAGCGTCCTTTATGGCCCATCATGGCTACCATGTTACCTGTAGCCGCGGCGGTCATAGGTCTTGGCATCATGATGCGAAGTGAGTTTTTTGAGTTGTTCACACAAATATATCTGCTCGCAGTTGCCTTAACCTTTATTATATATATGGTGTATGCCGTGAGACAATACGGTCGCTGGCTGCACGACAATTACGCAGACTTAGAGAACAAAGAGGTATGGCAAAGCCTCATCCTGCTCGCTGTCATCCTACTTATGACTTTAGCATACAAGTTGAACTTCGGTGGACTTATCATAGAATACGTCACACAGATAAACACCTTAGTGCTTATCGTCTTTTTGCTGTGGCGCATAGAGACACTACAACGACTTGCACCAATTGCCGAGTCTGTCACCGACTCGACAGGGCTAAACTATATCGGTGGTCTATTGGAACAGCAATGCGAGGAGACAGGACTATACCTGCAACACGACCTCACGCTGCAACAACTTGCCACGGCTTTGGGAACCAACCGCACCTATCTAAGTTCCTATTTCACACAGTCAGGTACAACCTATAATGAATATATCAATCTTCTGCGCATAGAACATTTCGATCGTCTCTATGCCAAAGCACAAACCAACTCACGATCCGTCACGGCACAGCAACTTGCCCTGCAAAGCGGTTTCCGCAGTTACAGTACTTTTAGTGCCGCCTTCAAAAAGTACAAGGGCATCACTGTCGCCGCATGGATAAAAGGAAGACAAGGAGATATGTAAGTCAGGGAAGTATTAGGAGGGGGGACTCTGTATGATCCACTTAGTAAGAACTAAAATATTCAAAGACTCTTTACAATCAAACGGCTGGCAGAGCAATGTTTCTGCCAGCCGTTCTTCTATCTCCATTAACACAAAAACAAGATAATCCTGCTATCCCTGCTACAATGTGGCTGAAATGCCGATGTATAAAGGGCGGAGCCTGTAGCACGATCAGAATTTATCCTGCTACAATGGTGCTATCACCCTGCTACAAAAAAACAAGAAATCCCCCTATCGCACTACCCAAACGGCTCAAATGCCGATGTATAAAGGGCGCAAGCGGGTAGTGGGATGAAAATATCGCGCTACCATCGCACTACACCCAGACAGCGACTGTTTTTTGAGCGGTTTGCTTTCGGCTATAGCCGTTCAGTCGTTTGGCTGGAGCCGTTCAGTTGTTTGGCTATAGCCGAACGGTTGAAAGGATGCTTCTTTACCCCTCGAAGAACGTACCTGATACCCCAACACCCTTATCCTGTTACCCCTACGGAAGGCATCAAAAACAACGATAGGAGGCATTGGAGCCTCCTATCGCTATCATGTCATGCTTTGATTATACCAAATGCTCGATGAGATCGGCACGCTCACCAGGCAGCATATCGATGACAGGAATCTCGATCATCGTGTAGCAACCAGGTTGCTGACGCATAGAGGCACGAGCCACATTGACGAGCACCTGAGCCGTCAGGGCAGGGTTATTGATACTCATATTGAACTCCAAACGCTGGTTCTGTGTCTTACCACTCACACCCTTGCGGACGAGGTTGACACCATGTCCCATATCCTTCACAGCATCCACAGACTCGACAGCGAAGACATGCGTCTCGTCATTAGCGAAATAAGGGTCAGCCTTGATGGCGGCAGTCACGTCCTCCAACTTGGCACCATCCTCCAACTCAACATATACCATACGGCGATGGATACCCTCACCCAAGGGAATTGTCATGGATAACGCATTCTTCACACCTGCCTTGGAACGGACACAGACAGAGTGACCCATGGACATGCCAGGACCAAAATTCGTGTAACTCAAGCCTTTAGGAGCAAGACTCTGCATCAGGGTGCGGACGATAGAGTCAGACCCCGGGTCCCAACCTGCGGCAATCACGCTGACGGTATTCGTCTTCTTGTTAATCTCCATCAGCCGCTCACGATAGCCACGGATATTGGTATGGATATCGAAAGAGTCAACAGTATTGATACCCAAAGGCAGGATCTGCTTGGCGTATTCCTCACAAGAACGGGTTGGCGTTGCGAGGATAGCGACATCCACATCCTTCAGTTCCTTGATATCCTTCACAACCTCATAGGGAGCCAGTTCTGCAGGTTTGTCGGCGGCTCCGTTTCTGCGTACTACTCCTGCAATCTCAAAATCGGCTGAAGCCTCCAGAGCCTCGATTGTAAACTTGCCGATATTACCGTAACCAACGACGGCAGCGCGAATCTTTTTCATAACGTTTCTATCTTTATTTAGTTGTTTTTATGTTCTGCCTTTGCAAGCAAAGCGCACTAAAAGAGCGATTGCGGTTGCAAAATTACACTTTTTCAACGAAAAGCGTGACGAAAAGGAAGAATATTTTCTAAAAAAGTAACCATTTGTTACAATCCGTTTCTATTTGGGCACAAAATACAATAAATCGAAAGCAAAATGCGTTTATTAGATTGTATTAATACAATAACGTACGTATGATAGATTACATTAAGGGTGAGTTGACAGAACTTTCCCCTGCATTGGCAACCGTTGAAGCCGCAGGAGTGGGATATGCGTTGAATATCTCGCTGAACACTTTTAGTGCCATCCAAAGTAAGAAGGAGGTGAAACTCTATGCCTATGAGTCGATCCGCGAGGATGCCCATGTGCTTTATGGTTTTGTGAACAAGAAAGAGCGCGAGATGTTCGAGTTGCTTATCTCCGTCAGTGGTGTGGGTCCTAACACGGCACGCATGATGCTCTCGTCGATGAGTGTGCAGGAACTCTGTGCCGCCATCTCAACAGGTAATGAGCGTATCGTGAAGGGCATTAAGGGTATTGGCAAGATGACCGCCCAACGCATCATCGTAGACCTGCGTGACAAGATTGTCGCCTTAGGTATTGCTGACGAGATACCAGCAGGTGGCACGATGGCCACACCTGTCAACAGTGCCGTCAAAGACGAGGCTGTTGCCGCCCTCACCATGTTAGGATTCTCCCCTGCCCCCACCCAGAAAGTGGTGGTCGCCATCCTGCAAGAGCATCCCGATGCTCCTGTAGAGCAGGTGGTTAAACTCGCCCTCAAACAAATCAAATAGGTTTTGAGTAAACGGGTTGCCTATATCGCCGCTATCCTGCTGAGCATCAGCACCTTCGCTGTGACACCGCAAGATGACAAGACGCAGAAACAGAAAAAGGAGACTGCGCCTAAGGAGCAACCTGTGCTTGCCGAGGACGAAACCATCCCAGACTCTCTGCTTCATCCCCGTTGGAAAATCAAGAAGACCACACCAGTATTTGTCGCTGACCTCGACAGTTCCGCCGTTGACCTTCGTATGCCCGACAATATCAAGCAGCACGCCGAGTATGACGACTCCACAAATGTCTACCTGATAGGTTCGAAGATAGGCAGTTCCTACCTGAACACTCCTATCCTGATGTCACCAGAGGAATATAAGGAATGGAGTCGGCAACGAGAACTTCGCAGTTTCTTCCGACAGAAGAACGCAGCCAACTTTGCCGCCAAGGGCAAAGACAAGTTTGACTTCGCTGATATGCACTTCGACTTAGGACCGGCCGAAAAGATTTTCGGTCCTGGTGGGGTACGTATCAAGACACAAGGTACCGCCGAACTCAAACTGGGTGCCAACTTCAAGAATATCGACAACCCCTCACTACCTGAGCGCAACAGAAGGACGAAAGCAATCGACTTCGACGAGAAAATCAACTTGAACGTAACGGGTAAGGTTGGCGACAAGGTGAATATGAACCTGAACTACAATACGGACGCTACCTTTGACTTCGATACGAAGAATATCAAACTACGCTATGAGGGCAAGGAGGATGAGATTATCAAACTCATCGAGGCTGGTAATGTCACTTTCCCCACTAACAACTCCTTAGTCAAGGGAGCCTCCAGTCTGTTTGGTGTCCGTACGGATATGCAGTTTGGTAAACTGAAACTGCAGACGGTCTTCTCGCAGAAGAAGTCCACCACGACCAGTGTGTCATCGAAAGGCGGTGTGCAACTGACGCCCTTCGAACTGAACGTCGCTGACTATGAGGAGAACCGCCACTTTTTCCTTGCCCAGTATTTCAGGGAGCACTATGATGCCGCCATGCAGCATCTTCCTAACCTCATGACCGGTGTCCAGATTACCCGTGTGGAGGTTTGGATTACCAACAAGACAGGTACGACGGCTAACACACGTAACATCATCGCCTTTACAGACCTCGGCGAGAGCACGTCCTCACGATGGGGAAGCGGCAGTGGCATTTCCGCCGTTCCCAGCAACAATGCCAACAGCGAGTATGGCGATATGACGACGACATACGCTGAAGCACGTAATATCGAGCAGACATCCAGCGTGCTTGATAATATCAATAATTTCCAAGGTAGCGTGGATTATGAGAAACTCGCTTCCGCACGACTGCTGAACAGTTCGGAGTACACCGTCAACAAGGCATTGGGATATATCTCCCTCAAGTCTGGTATCCAGACAGACCAGGTCCTTGCCGTCGCCTATGAGTTCACCTACGGGGGAGCCACCTATCAGGTGGGCGAGTTTGCCAGCGACCGCACCAATGCCAGTGAGGCATTATATGTCAAGTCTCTGAAGAACACCAGCAATAACCCACAGCAGAAGAACTGGAATTTGATGATGAAGAACGTCTATTACCTCGCCTCTAACGTGGAGAAGACCAAGTTCCGTCTCGACATCAAGTTCCAGAGTGATACGGCAGGTGTCTACCTGACCTATATCCCGGAGGTGAAGGACATCACACTGCTAAAAGGATTAGGCTGTGACCGTCTGGACAATAACAACCGCGCCCACCCTAACGGCTATTTCGACTTCATAGAAGGATATACCGTCAGCGAAGGACGTGTTTTCTTCCCTTCCGTCGAACCATTCGGCAAGACCCTCCGTGACTTTCTGAAAGCCAATGGCGTATCGGCTGACAAAATCGAGAAATATGCCTTTAATGAACTTTACGACACAACCCGTACGGCTGCAAAGCAGATGACAGACAAGAACAAGTACCTGCTAGTGGGACAGTTCAAAGGGACCTCCGCTAATGTTATCTCGTTGGGAGCCTATAATGTTCCACAAGGCTCCGTTGTCGTGACGGCTGGCGGTGTCATCCTCACTGAAGGCTCTGATTATAGTGTTGACTACTCGGCTGGTGAGGTCACTATCCTGAACCAAAGCATCATCGACGCAGGAACCAGTGTCAGTGTCTCCTTAGAGAGCAACACGGACTACGGTATGCAGCGTAAGACGATGCTGGGACTGAACTGGGAGTATGACTTCTCAAAAGACCTGCAGTTTGGTGGAACTTTCCAATACCTCACAGAACAGACGCTGACCTCCAAGGTAACGATGGGCGCAGAACCTCTCCGTAATATGCTATGGGGACTGAACATCAACTGGAAGCATGAGAGCCAATGGCTCACCAACATGCTCAACAAACTGCCGTTCCTGCATTGTACACAACCCTCACAAATCTCCTTCACGGGAGAGTTTGCCCAACTGGTTGCAGGACAGGCAGGAGGCACACAGGACAATGCCTCCTACATCGATGACTTCGAGAATGCGAAGAACGGTATTGATGTCAGTGAGCCGAAAGCGTGGACCATGTCGAGTGTCCCCACCATGTTCAAGGAGTATAACGACAAGGACTCGGTGACGAGTGGTTTTAACCGCTCGTTGCTCGCATGGTATAACATCGACCCGATCTTTACCTATCGCTCTTCCTCCCTGACGCCCAGTCATATCAAGAGCGACTTAGAGCAGTTGTCCAACCACTACGTCCGTGCCGTCTATGTCAGTGAGTTATATCCTAACCGACAACAGAGCACCTATAGCGGAGCGACGGCGACTCTCCCTATCCTCGATCTCGCCTATTACCCCCAAGAACGAGGAGCCTACAACCTGAACACAGACGTTGACATCAACGGAAAACTCACCAACCCACAACAGCGATGGGGAGGTATGATGCGTAAACTGGATACTAACGACTTTGAGACCGCGAACGTAGAGTATATTGAGTTCTGGATGATGGATCCCTTCATCTATACATCCCAACAGGCAGATGCCTCAGAATATGGAGGAGACCTATATATCAACCTGGGTGAGGTCAGCGAGGACATCCTGCGTGACGGCAAGAAATTCTACGAGAGCGGCATGCCTGTTGACGGTACAGGAACATTCTCAAGGACCGCATGGGGTAAGGTGCCTGTACAACCTACCCAGACTTACGCCTTCGCCACCTCCTCTGGCGCACGAGCCAAACAAGATGTCGGATTCAATGGCTTGACTGACGAGGAAGAGCGCTCACAGCCAGCCTACGCCAATTTCCTCAACAGCGTAACCGTCAATGACAGTGTACGTGCAGCATGGAACGCCGACCCTGCCAACGACAACTATCACTACTATCGTGGTGCCGACCTTGACGCGCGACAAGCCTCTATTCTCGATCGCTATAAGCGTATCAACATGCCACAAGGTAACTCGCCTGACAGTGACCAGCAGACGGAAGGTTACGACACGAGTTATAAGACCTTCCCTGACGTAGAGGACATCAATCAGGACTATACACTGAACGAGTACGAGCGTTATTTCCAATATAAGGTAAGTATCCGTCCTGAAGATATGCGCCTGGGCTATAACCATATTACGGATGTCCGCGAGGCAAGTGTAGCCTTGCGTAATGGTAGCCGAGAAACAGTGAAATGGTACCAGTTCCGTATTCCTCTAGACCAGTATGACGATTGTGTGGGTAATATCAGCGACTTCACCAGTGTGCGCTTCATGCGTATGTTCCTCACCCAGTTCAAGCACCCCATTGTTTTGCGTTTCGGATCACTCGATCTGGTACGCGGCGAGTGGCGTATCTATCAGCAGCAGTTATCCAATGTCGCAGAAAGCGGTACCTTGGAGGTCAGTGCCGTCAATATAGAGGAGAATAATGACAAACGCCCAGTCAACTATGTGCTACCTCCTGGTATCAGCAGAGTAACAGACCCCTCACAGCCACAGTTGGTGGAGGAGAATGAGCAGTCGATGAACATGATTGTGCGCCATCTCGCCCCTGGTGAGTCGAAGGGAGTCTATAAGAACACCATGCTGGACCTGCGCCGCTATAAGCACCTGCAGATGTTCACACACGCTAACCACCTGATAGACGACACCAACTTGAAGGATGGCGACCTTGCTCTCTTCGTCCGCTTGGGTAATGACTACAAGAACAACTACTATGAGTACCTGATTCCGCTCTCGTTGACCCCAGACCGCAATGACTATAACAAATACAAGGTGGAGGACTGCCGCGCCGTATGGCCTGAGGATAATATGCTGGACATGGATCTCACGCTGTTTACTAATCTAAAGAAAGAACGCAACAAGTCACGTGCCAGTGGTGGTGCGTCCTTCAACCAACTATACTCTTCGGCTGATCCTAACCATCCAGGCAATACCGTCAGCATCATGGGTAACCCCACATTAGGAGAGGTAAAAACCATGATGATTGGTGTTCGTAACATCTCCAGCGAACAGAAATCTGGAGAGGTGTGGGTCAATGAACTTCGCCTGATGGACTTCAATAATAAAGGCGGATGGGCGGCAAGCGGTGCACTGAACGTACAACTGTCGGATGTCGGTTCTATCAACATGACGGGTAAGATTATGACGGCTGGTTTCGGAGGACTGGAAGAGGGTATCCTGCAACGCTCCACGGACGACTACAAGACCTACTCTATAACTGCGAATATCGAACTGGGTAAGTTCTTCCCTGACAAAGCGAAGGTCAGCGCCCCACTTTACTACTCCGTCACCAAGGAGGAGAAACGCCCGAAATACAATCCGTTGGATACTGATATGGAACTGAAAGACGCCTTGGATGCTGCCGCGAACAAACACGAGCGCGACTCCATCGAGAGTATTGCGGTCACCAAGACAACCAACACCAACTTCTCCTTGTCGAATGTTCGTGTCGGTATCAAAACCAAACGTCATCCAATGCCGTATGACCCTGCCAACTTCTCGTTCTCCTACAGTCATTCCCATCGCTATACCAGTGGTGAGACGACTGTCTATGAGAAAGAGGACCAGTGGCGAGGCTCCCTTAGTTACAATTACACCCCCGTCTATAAGCCATGGGAACCCTTCAAAAAGAGCAAAAGTAAATCAAAATGGATGCAGTATCCCAAACAGTTCGGGCTTAACTGGTTGCCGCAGAACATCTCGTTTAATACGGAGATGCTGCGAACCTACTACGAACTCCAAGAAAGAGACATGGAGGATCTGGGAGGACAGAAACTACCTGTCACATGGAGTTCACAATTCCTTTGGAACCGTGAGTTCTCTATCCGATGGGACCTCACCAAGAACCTGCACATGAACTTCCAGTCGGCGACTCATGCGGAGATTGAGGAGCCATACGATGAACGACCCATCAACAAAGACCTCTACCCAGACCGTTATGAGGCATGGAAGGACTCTGTATGGCATAGTATCACCCACTTTGGTGTACCCCTGGATTATCGTCAGCAGTTTACTGCTTCCCTGCAACTGCCACTGAACAAAATTCCTATCTTCGACTGGGTAACCAGTGACGCTACCTATAACGCCACGTATGACTGGGTACGCGGTACCGACCTTGAGAACGGAACGAACTTAGGAAATACCATTGCGAATACCCGCCAGTTGAATATCAACGGTAACTTCAATATGGAGACGCTCTATAACCATATTCCTTTCCTCAAGAAAGCCAATGAGCAGTTCAAGAAGTCGACAAACACCAAGACCAAGACAAAGAAGACGACCAAGGATAAAAAAGCCAAACAAGACAATAAAGAGGAGAAGATCCTACCCAAAAACAAAAATGCCTGGCAGAAGGAGGTCACCTTGTTGGCAGACTCCTCCATCATTGTCAATCACGGCAAGAAATCGAAGAAACTAAACGTTATTGCCAAAACGAAGGACGGTAAGAAGTACGCCTTGAAGTATAAGGTATTGGACGACAACCGCATCCGCATTAACAACCGTGACACGATACAACTGATGCTGAGTATCTCGCCCAAGCCAGCGGCAGATAAGCAATGGTGGTACAAACCGGCACAATCCGCGGCGCGTGTACTGATGATGGTACGCTCGATCGGTATTTCCTACCGTAACCAATATTCTATGTCCATCCCTGGCTTTATGCCTAATATCGGCGATGCTTTCGGTCAGCGGACAGGCGGCGTAATGGCACCAGGCTTAGGTTTTGCCTTCGGTTTGGTGGATGACAGTTATCTGCAAAAGGCAAAAGATAATGGTTGGTTGCTGGATAATGAAAACGTGGCGACTCCTGCCACTACAAATCTGACGAAGGACTTACAGATCAGAGCCACCTTGGAACCTGTCCGTGATTTGAAGATTGACCTGAATGCAAGTCGGACGGAGACCAAGGCACGCTCTATCCAGTATATGTACGAAGGAATGCCGACAACCCAAAGCGGAACATTCACGATGACGACGATCTCACTGAAATCGGCACTGGAAGGTATCGGGGATGCTAATAACGGTTTCCACTCTGCCTCTTTCGAGAGATTCTGCAATATGCTAAGTTCCTATCAGCAAAAGGCAGAGGCGAAATATGGCACAACAGTAGACCCTTATAGTGCCAGTGTGATGATTCCCGCCTTCCTCTCCGCCTACACCAGCAGCGGTGGCGGCAACCTGAGTTTCTTCCCTGCCCTAACTCGCTTGTTGCCCAACTGGACTATCCGCTATACTGGTCTGTCTAAACTGCCATGGTTCCGTGACGTGTTCAAGAGTGTCACCCTCAATCACTCGTACAAGAGTATTTATGCTGTAGGAAGTTATACGGCAAATACAGGCACCAGTTCACTTTTAGGCTATAACGTACCTACCGTCAGCCTCAACGAGTCATTCTCCCCATTACTTGGTATAGACCTGACATTCAACAATAATCTTACGGCAAAGGTGGAATACCGTACCACTCGCGTCCTTAACCTCTCTATGACGAGTATCCAGATTAACGAAAGCCGGTCGAACGACTGGGTGATAGGACTTGCCTATAAGATCAGCGACTTTAATATCTTTGGAAGCAACGGCAACCGCAAGGTGAAGAAGGCACAGCGGGGAAAGAAAAATGCCAATAAAGAGGATAGCAGTACGACAAAGAGCGCGCCAAAGACAGGTGTCAACCATGACCTGAACCTGCGCCTTGACTTCTCGTTGCGCGACCAAGCCGCCATTACCCGTGATATCGCTACACAGACAAGTGCCGCCAACAGTGGTAATACCGCCCTAAAGATATCCTTCATGGCAGATTACACCCTATCACGTCTGTTAACGCTGAGTGCTTATTACGACAGACAGACCAACACCCCATTACTGTCGGCAAGCAGTTATCCTACCACCACACATGACTTCGGTTTGTCACTGAAATTCAGTCTGACACGTTAAATTTCATTCTTTTTTCTTTGTACTTTTCCCACTTATTAGTATCTTTGTACCCAAATATATATAATAAGGTGGAATTACTCAATCACATCAAATATCCCGACGACCTCCGTAAGTTGTCGGTCGACCAACTTCCAGAACTTTGTCAAGAACTTCGCGAGGATATCGTGAAGGAACTTTCCGTGAATCCTGGACATCTTGCATCCAGCCTTGGTGTCGTGGAACTGACAGTGGCACTACACTATGTTTACAACACACCAGAGGACCGTATCGTATGGGATGTCGGGCATCAGGCTTATGGACACAAGATCCTGACAGGACGCAGAGAGCAGTTCTGTACGAATCGTAAACTGGGTGGCATCCGTCCTTTCCCCTCTCCTTTGGAGAGTGAATATGACACCTTCGCCTGCGGACATGCCAGTAACTCAATCTCTGCGGCATTAGGAATGGCTGTCGCAGCGAAAAAGACTGGTATCAATGACAGACGCGTCGTCGCTGTTATTGGTGATGGAGCACTGAGTGGCGGACTTGCCTTTGAGGGACTTAACAACGTGTCATCCTCTCCGAATGACATGCTCATTATCCTCAACGACAATAACATGTCGATTGACCGTTCCGTAGGAGGTATGAAGCAATACTTGCTCAACCTTAGCACCAACGAGACTTATAACGCTATGCGTTTCAAAGTATCTGGCTGGATGCACCGTGTAGGATTGTTACCAGAGGACCGTAGGAAGGGACTTATCCGTCTGTCTAATGCCATGAAGAGTGCCATCTCCCACCAACAGAATATCTTCGACGGAATGAATATCCGTTACTTCGGACCTTTTGACGGACATAACGTCAAGGAACTGGTTCGTATTCTCCGCCAGATGAGAGACATGAAAGGTCCTAAACTGCTGCATCTCCACACTCAGAAAGGACATGGTTATGCTCCTGCGGAGAAAGATGTCACCACTTGGCATGCTCCTGGCAAGTTTGACCCAGAGACTGGAGAGCGATTAGTGGATAAAGACCCCAACAAGCCCCAGAAATATCAGGATGTCTTTGGGCATACCCTTCTGGAACTTGCTCAACAGAATCCAAAGATTGTCGGTGTCACACCCGCCATGCCATCCGGATGCTCTATGAATATCATGATGAAGGAGATGCCTGACCGTACCTTTGATGTGGGTATTGCCGAAGGACATGCTGTCACCTTCTCAGGTGGTATGGCTAAAGACGGACTGATACCTTTCTGTAATATCTACAGTGCTTTCTCCCAGCGTGCCTTTGACAATATTATCCATGATGTCGCATTGCTTAACTTGCATGTCGTGTTCTGCTTCGACCGTGCCGGTATCGTAGGGGAAGACGGTCCTACACATCATGGAGCCTTCGATTTAGCGGCACTCCGTCCTATTCCTAACTTAACCATCTCCTCTCCCATGGACGAACATGAGTTACGGCGACTGATGTTTACGGCACAGTTACCTGACAAGGGACCGTTTGTCATCCGTTACCCAAGAGGTGGTGGTGTCCTGTTAGACTGGCGGTGTCCTTTTGAAGAGATCAAAGTAGGTACAGGCAGGAAAATGAAAGACGGTAAGAAAGTTGCTGTTCTCTCCATTGGTCCGATAGGTAATAATGTGACCGAGGCGGTGAAAGGTACTGATGCCGCACATTATGATATGCGGTTCCTGAAACCTATTGACGAGATTATTCTCGAAGAGGTCGCACAGCAGTATGAGCATATCATCACCGTAGAGAATGGTGTCAAGAGTGGAGGTTTAGGCTCTGCCGTCCTGGAATGGATGAACGACCACGGCTATTACCCTCGCATTACACGTCTCGGTATGCCTGACACTCAGTTTGTGGAGCATGGCACCGTAGATGAACTACAACACATTGTTGGATTAGACGTAGCAAGTATTAGAAAAGCAATAGAGTCATGAAGATTGTGATTGCCGGTGCAGGTGCCGTAGGAACTCACCTGTCAAAACTACTATCACGCGACCATCAGGATTGTGTGCTGATAGACGCGGATGCCTCCCGACTGGCAGGTCTTGACGGACGTTATGACATCATGACGATTCAAGGTTCCCCGACAAGTATCAAGATCTTGGAAGAGGCAGGAACAGGGTCTGCCGACCTCTTCGTGGGTGTTACTCCTGACGAAAGCAAGAACATGAACGCATGCAGTATTGCCCATGCCTTGGGTGCCAAGAAAACGGTAGCACGTATTGACAATTATGAGTATCTTGCCCCCAACCTGAAACCTTTCTTCGAGAAGATGGGTGTCAACTCCCTTATCTATCCTGAGGTACTGGCAGCCATTGACATTACCAACGGCTTGAAGATGTCGTGGGTCAGACAGCGTTGGGATGTTCATGACGGTGCCTTAGTGATGCTAGGTATTAAGTTACGGGAGACCTGTGAGATACTCAACCAGCCTTTGAAAAACCTCTGCGGTCCCGACGACCCATATCATATCGTAGCCATCAAACGTGATGGAGAGACCTTGATACCCAGCGGTAACGACAAGTTATGTGTCAACGACCTCACTTATTTCATGACGACCAGTGAATATATCCCTTATATCCGCAAGATATCGGGAAAGGAGCACTATGCTGATGTCAAGAACGTGATTATCATGGGAGGAGGTAAGACTGCCGTCCGTGTCGGTCTGACGCTTCCCGACTACATGAATCTGAAAATCATTGAGAAGAGTGAGCGACGCTGTGAGCAGTTGAATGAGTTGCTCTGCGACACCGACACCATGATTATCCATGGCGATGCCCGTGACCTCGGACTATTACAGGAAGAAGGTATCGACAACACACAGGCATTTGTCGCCTTAACAGGTAATGCAGAGACCAATATTCTCGCTTGCCTGACTGCCAAACGACTGGGAGTCAGGAAGACGGTAGCGATGGTGGAGAACCTCGACTATGTGGAGATGGCAGAGAGTCTTGATATCGGTACGATTATCAATAAAAAGACTGTTGCCGCCAGTCATATCTACCAGATGATGCTGGATGCTGATGTCAGCAATGTACGTTCTTTGATGATGGTTGACTCCGATGTCGCTGAGTTCATTGCGGCAGAAGGTTCTAAAGTCACCAAGAAACCTGTCAAAGACCTGGGCTTACCCTTTGGTGTGACCATAGGTGGTTTGGTACGTAATGAGGAGGGCATCCTCGTCAACGGTAACACACAAATCATGGCAGGCGACTCCGTGATGGTTTTCTGCCATGAGCAGAACCTCAAGAAAGTCGAGAAGTATTTCAAGTCAAACGTATTATGGTAAACTTCCCCCTGATATACAAGATCATCGGTTCTTTGCTCCTGCTATTAGGAACATTGCTAACCTGTTGTACGGGTATATCATTCTATTATATGGAGGACGACATGATGGCATTCCTGCTGTCTACGCTGTTTACTTTCAGTTGCGGTTTTATCCTCAAGTTCTTAGGAAGGAATGCCAACAACAACCTGAGTCGTCGTGACGCTTATCTCTTAGTCACGCTGACCTGGACGATCTTTAGTCTATTCGGCATGATTCCTTTCCTGATAGGCGGATACATTAGTAATGTGACTGATGCTTTTTTTGAGACCATGTCGGGATTCACTACGACAGGAGCGACCATCATAGATGACGTGGAATGGATGCCGCACGCCATCCTGTTCTGGCGTACACAGACCCAATGGATAGGTGCCTTAGGAATTGTGTTCTTCACAATAGCCATTCTTCCCTCTATGGTAGGCAACGGTAGTGTGAAAGTGTTTGCCGCCGAGGCGACAGGTCCTATCAGGGCGAAGATGCACCCACGTCTCTCCACAACGGCTAAATGGATCTGGTCTGTCTATTCCGCGTTGACCATCGGTTGTATCCTCTCTTTCTATGTTGCGGGAATGAACTGGTTTGACAGTATCAACTATGCGATGACGACGACGGCGACAGGAGGTTTCTCTCCTCATAACGACTCTGCCGCTTTCTTCCATTCGCCCACTATCGAGTATATTGCCATTCTGTTCCAGTTCTTGGCTGGCATCAATTTCACCATGCTCTATCTTGCCATCTTTAAATTCAAGATAGCCAACCTATTTAAGAATTCTGAGTTTAAACTATTTATCTTCGTTGTAACGGCATCCACCATCTGGATAATGTACTTGTTGATGTCATACAACGGCTATGGACTGGAACGCGCTTTCCGCTCGTCCCTGTTCCAAGTGGTATCGTTTATCACCACCACAGGACTTTTCAATGATGACGCGGCACGATGGCCACACATCACATGGGTCATCCTTGGCTGCCTGATGTTCTTAGGTGCCTGCGCCGGTTCCACAACGGGAGGATTCAAATGTATTCGCGGTTTGATGATCATCAAACTGATACGCAACGAGTTCCATAAGTTGCTCCACCCCAACGCGGTACTGCCTGTGAAGATCAACGGGCAACCCGTACCTCAGCAGAAGTTGAACACATTACTTGCCTTCTTTGCAATCTTCACCCTCATGGTATTGTTCTCCGCGACGATTATGATTGTGGCAGGTATCGACAATACGAACGCCATTACCATTGCCTTGAGTTGTATCAGTAATGTGGGACCTTCACTCGGAACACAGATAGGTCCTGAGATGTCGTGGAGCCAGTTACCAGACTTCATCAAATGGGTTTGCTCCTTTCTGATGCTGGTAGGACGTCTGGAGATTATGAGCGTATTGGTATTGTTCACCCGAGGATTCTGGAAAGACAATTAAAGAAAGAATTAGCATATATGAACTACTACAAATTTGAACCGCTTTTAAAACAAACACTTTGGGGAGGCGATAAAATCATCCCCTTTAAGAGACTTGATGTCCAGATGGAGAATGTGGGCGAGAGTTGGGAGATTTCCGGTGTCAAGGACAATGAGACGATTGCCGTCGGCGACGGGCGTTCCCTCAACGAACTGGTTCACGAGTTGAAAGGACAGTTGGTCGGAGTGGCTAACTACCAGCGCTTCGGCGACGAGTTTCCTTTGCTTATCAAGTTTATCGATGCCCGTCAGGACCTGAGCATTCAAGTACATCCTACCGATGAGATCGCCCACCGACAGGGGAAGAGCCGTGGCAAGACAGAGATGTGGTTTGTCATGGACAGTGCCCCTGAGGCAAAACTCTATAACGGTCTTAAACTGCAGATAACCCCTGAGAAGTATAAGCAGATGGTGGAGAACGACACTATCTGTGACGCCCTTGCCCAGTATGCGGTAAAGGAGGGTGATTGTTTCTTCATCCCTGCAGGACGCATCCATGCCATTGGTGCCGGCTGTTTCCTTGCCGAGATCCAACAGACCTCCGACGTGACCTATCGTATCTACGACTTCAAGCGGAAAGATAAGGACGGCAACTATCGCCAACTGCATACCCAAGAGGCATCAGAGAGTATCAACTATACTGTTCTTGAGGATTATCGTACTAAATACAATCCACAGAAAAACGAGAGTCAGTTACTGGTAGAATGTCCCTACTTCAACACTGCCGTCTACGACTTGACGGAACCAATGACGATGGACTACAGTGACCTCGACTCCTTCATCATCCTGATTGGCTTGAAGGGGCAGGGCACTTTGGTGATAGATGGCGAGGAAGTAACCTTTCAGGCAGGAGAGACGATACTCGTTCCTGCGACAGTCCAGGAGGTTCGTACGGAAGGAACTATTAAGTTTCTGGAGACTTACGTGCTGTCGTAAGGAACTGTTCCACATCTGACTGCACACGGCGGAACTGCTCTGCCTGCATATAGCCGTTATTCTTTTTAAGCATCTGACGGATGTCCTGCAATGAGTGCTCATAGCAGGACATCTCGTTTTTACGCTGGGTATGGTGACGAGCCGTACGGTTTATCTCGTCCTGCCGTTCCAGACGGAGACGATTGCACACCTTATTTAATATAGGGACTATCACATTGTCGAACAAAGAGTGTCCTTGCACGTAGAGATAGGTGGTCTGCGGAGTCACGCCCAACTCTTTGATCTCCGCCTTTAGTTTCAGATACGGTTCCTTATTATCGGGGAACTCTGCCTGCAACTGTCTGACTTTCCGATTGACTTTCTGGCGGAGATGGTCGATAGACGGCTGGGGCTCAAACACGTTAAAGCCGCCCGGGTCTATCACCCTTGCCATATCAGACAGGGAGAACTTATTATGATTACCCGTCCGATAAGCCCATACTGACCAAATGAAAAGAGGGAAGATCGCCTCGCTATACTGCGTGAGGTAATCATTGAAGTCGAAGATACGGTGGTCGTTGAGGGTCACGGCGACACAGACATCATGTAGGGAGGGCGCATAGCACTGCAGGTTCTCGATAGCATAGGCATAGGTATGGAACACATAAGGGCTCTCCACCACCTTCTTCGACTGTGGGGTAGCACCTTGCAGCAGGTAGTCATAATCAGCATCCACACAGGCAATCATATCCTCGCCTATCCTGCCCTCGATAAAATTCATGAGCACCGACTTTTTCCCCCGTTCGAGTTTCTGGTGAGAGGGCAGCATCACCTCGAAGTAGCGCTTGTCGTCCTCAAAACGGCTTAACACGGTACGCCAGAAATAGATATCATCGTAACTCTCCACATAAGCCACGATACGTCGCTTTGCCTTTTTCGAGGTCATTTGGTTCGCCGCCTCGAAATAGCGACTGTTAAGATTGTCTTTCAGTCCTTTCATATTTGATAGTAACTATAGTGACTATAGTAACTATATGGTAATATCACTCACTTCTGTCACTTTATCCATCCAGCCGCTCATGATCACGGCAGGTGAATGGGTGGTCAGGATGATCTGAACGTTGGGGTTGAGTTCCAGTATCAGATCAATCAGCTGTTTCTGCCATTCGATATGCAGGGACACCTCAGGCTCGTCCATCAGGAGCACATAAGGCTGCTGGTCCTCCACCAAGACCGTCAGCAGGATGACAAGAATCTGTTTCTCGCCACTGGAGAGTTTATAAGGCAGTAATGTCTCACCGATCTGTGAGAAACGTATCTCATTCTCTGTTCGTACGATTTGCTTGCCTGTCTCTTTGAAGAGGTCGTCGACAATATCCTGAAAACGTTTCTTAGGTTCCGACAGGTGCTGGGCGGCATCCATATTACCCTTTTGCAACTCAGCGATAATACGGTTACCGATGTTCACCTGATAGTCGAGGTATTTACGTTGCAGGTTATAAAGTTGCAGATCAAGCAGAGAACCGCCTCCCATACCGGCAAGTGCCGATAAGGTCTCACGCATCACACTCTCCCCTTCCGACAGGGTCTGTGAGATATTACTGTCTAACGAGCGGATGATATCAAAGCGCACATGGGTGGCATCCTCCGGCTCCGACTTGATACGCACCCCTTTCAGCATGTGGTTCTGGATATCCCCATTGGTATTGATACTCCTTACCACCTTATTTAATATAGTAGACTTACCCACACCATTGATACCACTAAGCACATTCACCTTGGGGTCAAGGTCCCATACGATGTGCTTCCTGCCTCCCCATAGAGAGTCTATCTCTATCTGCTTGATATAATCCGCGTACTTCTGCATATCCATTACGTTTATATCGCAAAAATAGTGATTATTCCCGAATTATGTGTACTTTTGCAGGCGAAAAAATATTAAAATGGACAAAAGAAGTAATAATCATGCCCTTATCGCACATTTTTCCATGTTTGGAGCATGTGCAGGATGGGGGCTGATGGCACCCGTCGGGAAAGACGCGATGACTCACGGTTTCGACGGCATCACTATGGTAACCTTCCGCGTTGCAGGGGCTTGTCTGCTATTCTGGATCGCCTCGCTCTTTGCCCCCAAGGAGCATGTCCCATTACGTGATAAGTTATTGTTTATCGGCGCAGGACTCTTTGGTTTGGTACTCAACCAGTGCTGCTACACTATAGGTCTCAGTATCACCTCACCCATCAACGCCTCTATCGTCACCACTTCCATGCCCATCTTTGCCATGCTACTTGCGGCACTCATCCTGAAGGAGCCGATTACCGGCAAGAAAGCGTTAGGGGTCCTGATGGGATGCTCAGGTGCCTTGATACTGATACTGACCTCTGCCACCCATGCCAGTGACAAGGTGGGTGACATCCGTGGTGACTTGCTATGTCTCTTCGCCCAGTTCTCGTTTGCCTTATACCTGTCATTATTCAATCCCCTCATCCGACGCTATAACGTCTTCACCATCAATAAGTATATGTTCTCATGGGCGACACTCTTACTACTGCCTTTCACCATTTCCCATGTGACGGGTGTCTTAGCGCAGCCCATCCCTACCAAGACATGGTTGGAGGTGGGTTATGTGGTAGGCATCGGTACTTTCTTCTGTTATATCCTCACAATGATAGGACAGCGCACATTGCGACCTACCGTCGTGTCTGTCTATAACTACGTGCAACCTATTGTCTCCGTTGCCGCCTCCTTGCTGATGGGCATCGGTGTACTGAAGTCCACCCATGCCCTTGCCGTCATTCTGGTGTTCAGTGGCGTATGGCTGGTCACTAAGTCGAAGTCACGACGAGACATGGAAAGAGAAAGGTGACCGATTAATAACGGTCACCTTTCTTCTTTGTCCAGAACTCTTCAAGTCGTATCTCAAAGATGAGTGTGCTATAGGCTGGGACATTGCCATTGTCTACCGTCCCATAGCCTAACTGATAGGGAACCGTCACCTGCCATACGTCACCTTTATGCATATTCATCAAGGCTGTACTCAACCCCGTTACGAGACCATTGACGGCGAATTTCGTGGGAACGGATGTCTCCATGTCGAACGGTTCCTGATAACTCTGGTCGAACTGGAATCCTGTAGAATACGATGGTGACGGAATCAGATGACCCACATAGTGAATCTGTACGGTATCGTTCAGAAAGGGTTTTGCCTCTGGAGCGTCATCTTCACTGTACAACTCTTCCACCAGTACAAAGTCCGTATGATTGGTGGCGACCTCGTCACGCAGGGAATACTTCCTCAGCGTAAAGTCCCAGTCGGCTGCAAGATAGGCAGCCTCAAAGAACTGCTCGTTCTTCTTCTGCCAGTCGGCATACTCAACGACAGTATCGTCTTTCTCACTGCACGACGCAAGGACGAGCAGTGAGAGACAGGCGAGTATGTAATGCTTGATATTCATTCTTATTGCAGTTTCTTAAGCAGACTTGCGATGCTTACCTTATCCTCGATGATAGCAGCGAGATCAGAGATATTAACACGCTCTTGCTCCATGGTGTCACGGAAGCGGAGGGTTACCTTGCCGTCGTTCAGTGAGTCATGGTCGACAGTCACACAGTATGGAGTACCGATAGCATCCTGACGACGATAGCGCTTACCGATAGAGTCTTTCTCATCATACTGGCAGTTGAAGTGGAACTTCAGGTCGTTGATGATCTCACGCGCTTTCTCGGGCAGTCCGTCTTTTTTCACCAATGGCATCACAGCAAGTTTCACAGGAGCCAGGGCTGCAGGCAGTTTCAATACCACACGGGTCTCACCATTCTCCAGTTTCTCCTCGCAGAAAGAGTGACACATGATAGAAAGGAACATACGGTCGACACCAATAGAGGTCTCGATAACGAACGGCGTATAACTCTCGTTGGTCTGTGGGTCGAAGTATTTGATACTCTTACCAGAGAACTTCTCATGTTGTGACAGGTCGAAGTTGGTACGTGAGTGGATTCCCTCCACCTCCTTGAAGCCGAACGGCATCTTGAACTCGATATCCGTAGCGGCATTGGCATAGTGGGCAAGTTTGTCATGATCATGGAAACGATAGTTCTCAGCACCAAAGCCCAGTGCCTGGTGCCATGCCATACGGGTCTGCTTCCACTTGGGGAACCACTCCAACTCCGTGCCAGGAGCCACGAAGAACTGCATCTCCATCTGCTCGAACTCACGCATACGGAAGATAAACTGACGAGCCACAATCTCGTTACGGAAAGCCTTACCGATCTGTGCGATACCAAAAGGAATCTTCATACGACCCGTCTTCTGCACGTTCAGGTAGTTGACGAAGATACCCTGTGCCGTCTCAGGACGCAGGTACACCTTCATAGAGCCGTCGGCACTGGCACCCATCTCTGTGGAGAACATCAGGTTGAACTGACGGACATCCGTCCAGTTGCGGGTACCACTGATAGGACAAACGATCTCCTCGTCGAGGATAATCTGCTTCAGCGCCTCCAAGTCAGGACCCTGCATGGCAGCAGCATAACGGGCATGCAGTGCGTCACGCTTCTCCTTGGTCTCCTTCACACGCTCGCTGGTCTCCATATACTTAGCCTCATCGAAAGAGTCACCAAAGCGTTTACGAGCCTTCTCCACCTCTTTTTGGATCTTCTCGTCATACTTGGCGATCTGGTCCTCAATAAGCACGTCAGCACGATAGCGTTTCTTCGAGTCACGGTTGTCTATCAGGGGATCGTTGAAAGCATCCACGTGACCAGAAGCCTTCCATATCGTGGGGTGCATAAAGATAGCAGAGTCGATGCCCACGATATTCTCATGCAACAGAACCATCGACTTCCACCAGTATTCTTTGATATTATTCTTCAACTCCACACCGTTCTGACCGTAGTCGTAAACAGCGCCTAATCCATCGTAGATTTCACTGCTGGGAAACACGAAACCGTACTCCTTGCAGTGGCTCACGATTTTCTTAAATACATCTTCTTGTGCCATAAATAATACTATAATTTCGAAATTATGGGTGCAAAGGTACGATTAAGTGAGCAAAAAAGCAAATTAATTTGCGTTTTTTCGAATGTAAGTACCTTAAACGAAGTTAAAGAGACGAATTTATTGAGAAATCTTTGTATATTTGCAACATTATTTAATATAACCATCCCCAAACGATGAACAGACTTATCACCTTATTGCTGCTGACCTGGGCTTTCTGGATGAGAATAAGCGCCCAATCTTACGACTTCCACAACACGAAGATGAAGGACGACCAACGTATCGATCTGTTGATACGTCAACTGACTCTCGACGAGAAGATTTCTTTGCTATCCACCAATTTAGGAGTACCACGACTGGGTATTCCCTCTTTGAGTTGCTATGAGGGTCTGCATGGCATCGTACTGGGAGGACCCGCCAACAAGTTCTCCTACCCCACCACTATCTTTCCACAGGCTTACGGACTGGGCGAGACATGGGACCGTGAGGCAGTCAGACGGGTGGGACAGCAGATGGCAGAGGAGGCTCGCTACTATATCCAACGCCCCCAAGTACAGCGTAAAGGACTTGTCATCTATGCCCCCAACGCCGACCTTGCCCGTGACCCCCGATGGGGACGCACGGAGGAGAGTTATGGAGAGGATGCCTATCTGACAGGACAACTCTCTATCGCGATGGTGAAGGGTCTGCAGGGTGACAACCCCCGCTATTGGAAGACGGCGGCACTGATGAAGCATTTCCTTGCCAACAGTAATGAGGACGGTCGTGACTCCACGTCGAGTGATTTCGACGAGCGACTGTTTCGCGAATACTACTCCTACCCTTTCTACAAGGGTATCACGGAGGGTGGCAGTCGTGCCTTCATGGCATCCTATAACGCATGGAACGACACCCCGATGTGCGTCAACCCCGTACTCGACGAGGTGGCAAGGAAGGAATGGGGTAACAATGGTATTATCTGTACGGACGGTGGCGGACTGCGTCTCCTGGTGAACGCCCATCACGCCTATCCTACGATGGCAGAAGGTGCTGCCGCTGTCATCAAGGCGAAGACGGGTATGTTCCTTGACAACTATAAAGACGCTGTGAATGAAGCGCTTACAAAAGGGCTTGTCACAGAGAAGGATATCGAGACGGCTATCCGTGGTAATCTCTTCGTGGCACTCAAATTGGGTCTGCTGGATGGTGCGGATACGAAGAACCCATACGCTCATATCGGGAAAGACTCGACAGCGACTCCTCCTTACATGACGAAGGAGGCTCAGCAAGCGGCAAGGGAGGTCACCAACAAGTCAGTGGTCTTGCTAAAGAACAACGGCATACTCCCCCTCGACAGCAAGAAGACACGTAAGATTCTGGTGGTGGGACCTTATGCAGACCAGATGGTTTACGACTGGTATAGTGGGAATCCGCCCTATGAGGTCACCATTCTGAAGGCACTGCGTGAGATGGCAGACCGTGAGGGACTTGACATCAGTTATATCCCAGACAACCGGATGGGCAAGGCAGAGGAGATGGCTCGCGAGGCTGATGCCGTCATCGTCTGCACGGGCAACCATCCCTACGGCACCAAATCCGAGTGGTTCTTCTGTCCTGTTCCCAGCGACGGACGTGAGGCTGTCGACCGCAAGTCGCTACAACTACCAGACGAGGATATGCTTCGCCTGCTCTATCGTGCCAACCCCAATACGGTCCTGGTACTGGTCAGCAGTTTTCCTTATACCATCAACTGGAGCAACGACCACCTGCCAGCCATCCTGCATATCACCCATTGCAGTCAGGAACAGGGTCATGCCGTTGCTGATGCCCTCTTTGGAAAGATCAATCCTGCTGGTCGTACCACCCAGACATGGGTGCGTGACATCCTCGACCTGCCACCTATGATGGACTACGACATCCGTCATGGTCGTACCTATATGTACCACAAGGGCGACGTGCTCTACCCCTTCGGCTATGGACTGAGTTATACGACCTTCCAATATGGGAAGGCTCGCATTCTGCGTCAAGACAAGCATACCATCGAGGTCAGCGTCCCAGTCACGAACACAGGTAACTATGACGGTGACGAGGTCGTACAACTCTATGTCACCTACCCGGACGCGAAGGTAGAACACCCACAGAAGCAACTGAAGGCTTTCGAGCGTATATATATTAAAAGAGGTGAGACGAAAGAGGTTGTCCTCCGCGTCCAACGCAGTGACCTCACCTATTGGGATGCCCTCCAACATGCTTTCATCCCAGAGAAAGGACATGTCCTTTTCATGATAGGAGCCTCCTCATCGGATATCCGTACAGAAGTCAAAGGCAATTGATCTGGAATTATAATAAACAAGATGATACAATACGAGATTACCACATTTTATATTATGCTATACGCAGGTGTGACATTTGTGGCTGCCACCGCCTGCTGCTACCTGATCTTCCGACGAGGTAACGCCATCGCCCCCGATGTCACTTCCCCCATACGCCTCCGCCACTGGACTGCAGCCTTCTTTGCCGTCATCGTGTTAAGTCATGTGTGGTGGTTTGAAATAGAATTTCATCAACAGGACAATGTCATAGGCCATGCCATTGCCATGGGTCTTGACGGAGTGGCACTGCTTATCACAGTGGTGGGGTTCCTATTCTCCATGCTACAAGACCGCAAGCGATCGCTATTGCCTGTCTTTATAGCCCTAATACCCTTCCTTGCCGGGGTGGCATTATGTATCATCCGTAACGACAAGGACCTATTCCAGATTCCGCTCACCTATTTTCTGCTGGTGTTTTTTGCCTTCATTGTTTATATGGCATATAGTGTCAGACAGTATAGTTACTGGCTACGTGACAACTATGCCGACCTGGAGCACAAGGAGGTATGGCAGAGCCTCTTGTTACTGGCTGTCTTCTTCCTCTTCTTCACGATCTACAGCAACGATGTCAAAGATATCGCTTACCAGTATCTCATTCAGACAAACTGTCTCATACTGATTGCCCTCCTGGTATGGCGCGTAGAGACTCTCCAGCAGTTGGAGCCTGTCACCGCACAGGAGGCAGACACCCTCAATACAAAGGGTGCATTCGGAACGACATCACTAAATGTACCTACCAACATCGGATCACTGCTAAAGGAGCACTGCGAGGTCCCCCAACTCTACCTGTGCCATGACATCACCCTCGATGAACTCAGCAAGGCTGTCGGCACCAACCGCACCTATCTGAGTGCTTACTTCGCACAAGAGGACATCTCCTATAACGCGTACATCAACCGGCTGCGTGTCCAGCATTTCGTACGCCTCTATCGGGAGCGTACAGGTCAAAAACAGCAGTTTACTGCACAGGAAATTGCCAACGAGAGTGGGTTCCGCAGTTATGCCACCTTTGGTCTTGCCTTCAAGCGTTTTATGGGGAAGACCGTCTCTTCATGGATAAAGACGGAGTTTCAAAATTTACAATTTGGGTCTTAAAATTTACAATCTTTGTAAGATTTACAAAATTAATCGCAGAATCTGCAAAATCTGCTTTCCGAGGATTCTTGCACAAAGTCTATTTCAAAAAAAACAACTACCTTTGCAAGAAAAGAAAGGCAAAGATGTTGGTTAATAAATCACTTTTTGGTAAGAAGATTGTACAACCACCTTATTTAAAAGAAGGTGACAAAGTTGCATTCGTCTCCCCGGCATATTGGTTGCCGGGGGAGACGATCACACAAGCCGCTGAGGAGGTCAAAAAGTGGGGATTGAGACCTGTTTTTGGACGTAATAATAATCATCAGGACATCTATGCGTATGCTGGTACTGCCGACGAGCGTGCCGATGACCTGCGCTGGGCTTTGGAGCAGGATGACATCAAGGCGATTATCTGCACACGGGGTGGTTATGGCTCCATACACTTGTTAGACCGCATCCCTCTGTCTGTCTTTGAGGAACACCCCAAATGGCTCATAGGATTCGGCGACATCACGTCTCTGAACTGTGCCGAAGTAGCGGCAGGCGTGATGAGTATCTACGGACCTATGTCCGTGGATATTGCCGAGAAACAAGGAATCTGTGTACAACTGCTACACGACATCCTCTTCGGCAAGGTGCCGCAGTATGTGATTCCTGCCGACAAACGTAATATCCCAGGACATGCGGAAGGCATACTGGTGGGTGGCAACCTGTCGAGTTATTCGGCACTTGCTGGCACAGAATACAACCTTGCCCCAGGTCATGACATCATCCTCTTCATGGAAGAGATGGAGGAGGCTCTGCACGATATCGACCGACTGTTCTACATGCTCCGTCTGCAAAAGAAATTCCAACGCATCAAAGGTGTCATCTTAGGTGAGTTTATCGCCATCCAACACGACCTGCAGTTCGACAGTGCGGAGCAGATGATCATCCAGCACCTGAGACGCTTCAACATCCCTGTCTGCTGTGGCTTCCCTATAGGTGGCAATAATTGCCTGCCGCTGATTGAGGGCGCACAGACATCTTTGGACATAGACACCACCAATGCTGTACTAACATTTGACATGGAAGGTGAACAGACACCTATACATATTAACACGCTTAACATTCCCCTTTTTAAATAAGTTTTACCGATTGATTGACTTTATCTAAGTCAACCAATCGGTCGACATGGAGTCAACATGTCTGTCGACAGGTCAGCATCTCATGGTCGTTAAACCACTCGTCTCATGTCTCAATGGTGCAAAGATACGATTAAGTGAGCAAAAAATCAAGATAATCTTGAGTTTTTTCGAACGTGAGTATCTTCGGAATACTTTCCAAAGGTACTAAATCTATAGGATATCGCAAAGGTTTTATAAAGAAAAACGAGCAAAAGTTTCGATAATTCAGAATTAATTACTAACTTTGCAACAGCCCATAAAATGAGGGCTTTTTAAGGAATTAACTAAAACGTAACACAACTATGGGATTGATAGGATCACTTATCTTAGGATGCTTGGCAGGTTTCTGCGCAGGCAAGTTGATGAAAGGCGGAGGCTTCGGGCTGATTATGAACATCGTACTGGGACTGTTCGGCGGTCTGGTAGGCGGTTGGCTCTTTGAGCAACTGGGCATCACATGGGGTGGTGTCTTAGGACAACTCGGTACTGCTATCATCGGCGCAGTCGCTATTCTCTGGGTAGCATCACTCATCAAGAAATAATCATTCATGGACGACGAGACAAAGGACATCAAAGGCTCCGAGAACTCAGAGACCCCTGAAAACTCAGAATATTCCGAGAACACAGAGAACTCCGAGAACTCAGAAGCCCACTCTGACTATAAACCTGTCAACCGCTTCGACGCTGCCGCGGTACACCATCTGAGCGGCATGTACCAGAACTGGTTTCTGGACTATGCGTCATATACCATCCTCGACCGTGCCGTACCGCATATCGAGGACGGTTTGAAACCCGTACAGCGACGCATCCTGCACTCGATGAAGCGTATGGACGACGGCAGGTTTAATAAGGTGGCGAACATCGTGGGACACACCATGCAGTTTCACCCGCATGGTGACGCTTCCATTGGTGACGCGCTGGTGCAGTTGGGACAGAAAGACCTGCTGGTGGACACACAGGGTAACTGGGGTAATATCCTGACAGGCAACAAAGCGGCGGCTCCCCGTTATATCGAGGCACGCCTGTCGAAATTCGCCCTCGATACCGTTTTCAACCCCAAGACCACAGAGTGGCAGATGTCGTATGACGGCAGAAACAAGGAGCCTATCACACTGCCTGTGAAGTATCCGCTGCTGCTTGCACAGGGTGCCGAGGGTATCGCCGTTGGTCTGTCGACCAAGGTATTGCCCCATAATTTCGTGGAGATCTGTGACGCTGCCGTCGCTTATCTGCACAACGAGCCCTTCCAACTATACCCCGACTTCCCCACGGGTGGAAGCATCGATGTCTCGAAATACAATGACGGACAGCGTGGTGGTGTGCTGAAGGTTCGTGCCAAAATCGAGAAACTCGACCCCAAGACGCTCGTCATCCGTGAGATACCGTTCTCCAAGACAACGGAGACCCTGATAGACTCTATCCTCAAAGCCATCGAGAAGGGTAAGATCAAGGCTCGTCATGTGGAGGATTTGACAGCGGCGAAGGTGGAGATACAGGTGCAACTGGCTCCTGGTGTCTCGTCCGACAAGACATTGGACGCTCTCTATGCGTTCTCCGACTGTGAGATCAACATCTCTCCTAACTGCTGTGTCATCGAGGATAACAAGCCGCAGTTCCTCACCATCTCTGATGTGCTGCGTCACTCCGTCGACCGCACGAAAGACCTGATCCGTCAGGAGTTGGAGATCCGCAAGGGTGAGTTATTAGAGCAACTGCATTTCTGCTCCCTTGAGAAGATCTTCATCGAGGAGCGTATCTATAAGGACAAGAAGTTTGAGAATGCCCCAACGATAGATGCTGTCTGTGAGCATATCGACGAGCGACTGACCCCGTTCTATCCGCAGATGGTACGTGAGGTGACGAAGGATGACATCCTCAAACTGCTGGAAATCAAGATGCAGCGCATCCTGAAATTCAACAAGGACAAGGCGGACGAGTTGATGGCTCGTATCAAAGCGGAGATCGACGAGATAGACCGTAACCTCGCCAACCTCGTGGAGGTGACTGCCGACTGGTTTAAGTTCCTCAAAGACAAATATGGTAAGGACCACCCGCGTCTGACGGAGATCCGCAACTTCGACACCATCGAGGCGACGAAGGTGGTGGAGGCAAACCAGAAACTATATATCAACCGCACGGACGGCTTTATCGGTACCGGGCTGAAGAAGGACGAGTTCGTCTGCAACTGCTCGGACATCGACGACATCATCATCTTCTATAAGGATGGTAAGTTCAAGGTGGTACGTGTTGCCGACAAGTTGTTTGTGGGTAAGAACGTGTTGTGGCTGGGTGTGTTCAAGAAGAACGACCAGCGCACCATCTATAACGCGGTCTATCGTGACGGTAAGAAAGGAATCTATTATATCAAGCGTTTCAACGTGCCAGCCATCACCCGAGACCGTGAATACGACATCACCAGTGGCACACCAGGCTCTAAGGTGGTTTACTTTACGGCAAACCCGAATGGCGAGGCTGAGGTCATCAAGGTGACGCTCGACCCGGCTCCGAAACTCAAGAAGATATTCTTCGACAAGGACTTCTCGGAGGTGGGCATCAAGGGACGTAGTGCCAAGGGTATCATCCTGACGAAATACCAGATACACCGCATCGGACTGAAGAGTCACGGACACTCCACACTGGGTGGACGGAAGGTATGGTATGACCCCGATGTCAACCGTCTGAACTATGACGAGCACGGACGACTGTTAGGTGAGTTCAACGACGGCGACCAGATTCTCGTCCTCTTGAAGAACGGTGACTACTATCTCTCCGGCTTCGATGCAAATGTCCACTTCGAGGACAATATCGCCCATCTGGAGAAATACGAGGCGGAGAAAGTATGGAGTTGTGTGCTCTATGATGCCGACAACCAAGGGTATCCATACGTAAAACGCTTCTTGATGGAGGCATCGAAGAAGAAACAGAACTATCTGGGCGAGAACGTCAACTCACAACAGATATTATTGACGGACCAGGTATATCCCCGTATTCAGATTACCTATGGCGGAGCCGACGAGTTCCGTGGTACTGAGGAGATTGACGTGGAGCAGTTTATTGCTGTCAAAGGCTATAAGGCAAAGGGTAAGCGACTCACCACCAATCATGTTGAAAGTATCGTGGAGTTAGAGCCGACACGCTTCCCTACAGAACCTACTGAACCTACCGAACCTACCGAACCTCTTGAGGAAGAAGACCTCGACCCTGATGCCGGCAAGAGTCAGCAACAGGTGATGGATGAACTGACTGGTCAGCAAACCCTATTCTCCGATGAAGACTATCAGTAAACCCCTACTCCTCCTATTAGTCCTACTTACCCTAACACACCTGTCGCTTAGGGCACAGTCGGACTCGGCAAAGGTGATTACCAGCAGTAGGATGGTCGGCGTAGGAGGTACTCATATCCTCGATACCTATCTCTCCGCAGAGCATTTTAAGGGTATTGGTCTCAGTTTCGTCGCCACAGTAGAACGAAAGCGTCCTTCTCGCAGATGGAGCACACTGATGGAGCATGAGGCAAACCTCTCGTTTGTCCACGACCGTGCCAACTCCCGGAAAGAGTTAGAGGGCGCCTATAACTTCTATTGGGGAAAACTCTACAACTGGAATCTGCTCAACAACCGGTTGACCTTACAGGCTGGTGGTGTGGCGAATGCCTCGTTGGGATTCATCTATAACACCTCCAACAGCAACAACCCTGCTCAGGCTCGTGCCCATTTGAACATCATGCCGACAGGCATCGCCGCCTATCGTTTCACCCTCTTCAACAAACCGATGATGGTGCGGTATGAGTTAAACCTTCCTTTGGCTGGCGTGATGTTCTCACCCAACTACGGACAGTCGTATTACGAGATATTCAATCGGGGCAACTACGACCATAACGTGGTATTCACCACTTTCGTGACAGCCCCCGAATGGCGACAGATGCTGACTGTTGACGCCAACCTCACTGGAACATGGGCATTGCGCATCGGCTACTTGGGCAACTACCAGCAATACAAGGTGAACCAACTGAAACAGCATGTCTATACCCATCGCTTCGTGATTGGTTTCACACGCCGTTTCTCGATTATTCCGCATCGCCTATGAAAAGAGTCCTAGTATCCCTAGTTCCCCTAGTTTTTCTAGTATCCCTAGTTTCCCTGGTCGCCCTCACCTCTTGCGTTGATGAGGAGGAAAGACCAGACACCCCTGCCGGCAACTTCGAGGCATTGTGGAAGATCATCGACGAGCACTATTGTTTCTTCGACTATAAGCAACATGAGTACGGACTCGACTGGCAGGAGGTATATCATAAATATAAGGTACGCATGAACGACCAAATGACGGAGACGCAACTCTTTGAGGTGCTCTGCGATATGCTGGCGGAACTGCGTGACGGACACGTCAACCTCTCGTCAAGTTATGACTATGGGCGCTACTGGACATGGCAGGAGGCATATCCCAAGAACTTCAGCGACAGTCTGGAACGTAAATATATGGGGACAGACTATAAAATTTCGAGTGGCATCAGTTATCGGGTACTTGACGACAACATCGGCTATATCCGTTATGAGTCGTTCATGAACCCTATCGGGGAGGGAAATTTGGATGATGTGCTCTCTTACCTGATCCTTTGCCGTGGTATCATCATTGATATCCGCAATAATGGTGGTGGTGACCTGACCAATGCCGAAAAACTTGCCGCCCGCTTTGTCAAGGAGAAGACCCTGGTAGGCTATTTACAGCACAAGACAGGAACAGGACATAACGACTTCAGTGGCATGGAGCCACAATACTTAGAGCCATCGAGCAACCTACGCTGGCATAAGCCTGTCTGCGTATTGACCAACCGCTCCGTGTTCAGTGCCGCCAATGAATTTACCTCTATGATGAAGGCACTCCCTAACGTGAAGATTGTAGGCGACCATACCGGCGGTGGATCTGGTATGCCGATGAGTAGCAGTCTGCCTAATGGTTGGAATGTCCGTTTCTCTGCCTGTCCCATGTACGACAAGGACAAGCAGCAGACGGAGTTTGGTATTGAACCCGACTATAACGTGCAACTGACTGACGAGGATACTGCCAAGGGAATAGATTCCATCATCGAAACGGCAAGGAAACTTTTAGCGGAATAATTTGGCTATTTCCGCTTTTCTTCGTACTTTTGCATGTCGAAAGCGCCTGTGGCGGAATTGGTAGACGCGCTAGACTTAGGATCTAGTGTCTCGCGACGTGCAGGTTCGAGTCCTGTCAGGCGCACATAGAAAAAGCGGAAGTCTTCGGACTCCCGCTTTTCTTATAGGATGAGTTTTACTTACTTCACATTACCTACCTTAATCAGATATTGACCACAGGTCGATACCTTGCGGCACTCGGACTTGCTCATGCAAAGCATGGCAAATCTCTCGCTTGCACCAGGTATTCTCCAATTTGCACAGCATTAAGAGCGGCACCCTTGCGAATCTGGTCACCAGAGAGCCAGAAGGTCAAGCCATTCTCGTCAGAGAGGTCCTTACGGACACGACCGACATAGACATCATCCTTACCTGCTGTCTCCAAAGGCATCGGATATACGAGGTTGGCTGGGTCGTCAACCAGTGTACAGCCAGGAGCGGCGGCAATTGCCTTCTGCGCCTCCTCAACACTGATAGGACGCTCCGTCTCAATCCATACACTCTCAGAGTGAGAGCGCAAAGAACTGACACGTACACACATCGCAGAGCATTTCGCGTCAGTATGCATAATCTTCTGTGTCTCGTTATACATCTTCATCTCCTCCTTAGTATAACCATTGGGCTGGAAGACATCAATCTGGGGAATGACGTTATATGCAAGTTGGTGGGGGAACTTCTTGATAGTCTTCACCTCACCATCCTCTACCATCTCCTTATACTGCTGCTGCAACTCTGCCATCGCAGCGGCACCAGCACCAGAAGCACTCTGGTAACTGCTGACATGGATACGCTTGATATGACTGAGTTTCTCCAGTGGCTGAAGAACAACAACCATCATAATCGTGGTACAGTTAGGATTGGCGATAATACCACGAGGACGGTTCAGCGCATCCTCGGCATTGCACTCTGGTACTACCAAGGGGACATCCTCGTCCATACGGAAAGCGGAACTATTGTCAATCATCACACAACCATACTTCGTGATGGTCTCCGCAAATTCCTTAGAGGTTCCTGCACCTGCAGAGGTGAATGCGATGTCAATATCCTTAAAGTCGTCGTTATGCTGGAGCAACTTCACTGTCAGTTCCTTACCACGGAAGGTGTACTTGGTACCTGCACTGCGCTCTGAGCCAAACAACACGAGTTCATCCATCGGGAAATTTCTCTGGTCGAGGATTCTCAAGAACTCCTGACCTACAGCGCCTGAGGCGCCAACAATTGCTACTTTCATAAGTCTAATTTTTCTCTTGAATTACATTTTGCGTGCAAAGGTAGCATTTTTTTTGTAAAAATGCGTACCTTTGCAGATGAAATGACATACTTTGCGCAATATTTTCCGATTACAGACCCGACACTCATCTTCTTTGTCGTGCTGCTTATCATCCTGTTTGCCCCTATCATCATGGGAAAACTGCGCATCCCGCATATCATCGGTATGGTACTTGCCGGTATGCTCGTCGGAAAATACGGTCTGAATATCCTGGAACGTGACTCTTCCTTTGAGTTATTCGGCAAAGTAGGACTCCTCTACATCATGTTCCTCGCCGGACTGGAGATGGACCTGGAGAGTGTGAAGAAGAACTCCAAGCGGTTCCTGACCTTTGGACTACTGACCTGTCTGGTGCCCCTCATCATGACCTATTTCATAGCGATGTGGCTATTACACTATTCGTCGCAGGCTTCCTTCCTCTTAGGATGTATCATGGCATCGAACACGCTGATAGCCTATCCTATTGTAGGTCGTTACGGACTACAGCGAAACTCCAGTGTGATGCTGAGTGTGGGGTCGTCCATGATATCCCTGTTTCTTGCCCTGCTGATGTTAGCGGCACTTGCAGCCTCGTATGGTGAAGATGCCGGTTTCACCTTTTGGATACTGTTCCTATTGAAGTTCGCTGTCTTCTGCGGAGCCAGTATCTGGCTGATTCCTAAAGTCACCCGTTATTTCCTGCGTCGCTACTCGGACGCTGTGATGCAGTTTATCTTCGTCCTTGCCGTCATGTTCCTCAGTGCCGCGGCATCAGAGGCTGTCGGTGTGGAGGGTATCGTAGGGGCTTTTCTCTCCGGACTGATCCTCAACCGTTACATCCCTCATGTGTCGCCTTTGATGAACCGCATTGAGTTTACTGGTAATGCGCTGTTCATTCCCTATTTCCTGATTGGTGTGGGAATGCTCATCAATATCGGCACGCTCTTTACAGGACCGCACATGCTATGGATTGTACTGCTGATTGCCTTCTTCGGAACATTCGGAAAGGCATTGGCTGCTTATATCTCCAGTCTGCTGTTCCGCTTACCGAAGTCGGCAGGCAATATGATGTTCGGACTTACCAGTGCCCATGCCGCTGGTGCCATCGCTATGGTAATGGTGGGGATGCGTCTGGAAGTAAGCCCTGGTACCTATCTGGTGAATGACGAGATACTGAATGGTGTTGTCATCATGATTCTTGTCACCTGTGTTATCAGTACCATGGTGACAGAACATGCCGCCCAAAAGATTGTCCTGCAAGAGAAAACACATCTTAAAGCAGACGGCATCAGACGGGATGATGAGAAGATTCTGCTTTGTGTGAAGTATCCTGATATCGCCCCCCAATTGCTGGAGTTAGCCATCATGGTACGCAACCACAAACTCAATCGCGGTATTGTCGCCTTGAATGTGGTGTATGATGATACCAACTCTGCCGTAAACCGGGAGCATGGTCTACACTTGCTGGAGCAGTTGGAGCAACGGGCAAGTGCCAGCGATGTGAAGATGCAGACACAAGTACGTCTCGCCTCCAATATTGCCAATGGCATCAAACATGCCTTCAGGGAGTTTGGCAGTTCTGAGATTATCATGGGCATGCACGTCCATACGGAGGTCAATCCTAAGTTCTGGGGCGACTTCATACAGAGCCTGTATAACGGTCTGAACCGTCAGATTATCCTAACGCGCTTTGTACACCCCTTGAACACCCTTCGCCGCATACAGGTCGTTGTCCCGTCCCGTGCTGAGTTTGAACCAGGATTCCACCGATGGCTGGAACGTCTGAGCCGCATGGCGGAGAACCTTGACTGCCGCATCCAGTTTCACGGGCGTAACGAGAGCATGACATTAATTCGGGAATATATCAATAATTTCCATTCAGGAGTACGAGCGGAATACACATATATGGCACATTGGAACGAACTTCCTCGACTCGCAGAGACCATCAGTGAGGACCACATGTTTGTTGTCATCACCGCACGTAAAGGTACTATCTCTTATAAGAACGCATTGGAGCGACTGCCTAACGAACTGATGCAGCATTTCTCCGGCAAGAACCTCATGATTATCTTCCCCGACCAGTATGGTGACACGAAAGAGGAGAGCATGACCTTCACAGAGGCACAACACCAGGAGGAGAGCAGTATCTATGGTACTATCCTACACTGGATAAACACCCATCGTAACCGTCAAACCCATTAATCCAATCACCCTATGATATCAATCCAAGGAATCAAGAAGAGTTTCGGCTCTCTGGAAGTATTAAAAGGTATTGACCTCCATATTGACAAAGGAGAGGTCGTCAGCATCGTCGGTCCCAGTGGTGCCGGCAAGACGACATTACTGCAGATCATAGGTACTCTGGATCGCCCTGATGCTGGCTCTGTCATCATCGATGGTATCGATGTGAGCCATCTGAGCAAGAAGAAACTCGCCGACTTCCGCAACCAACATATCGGTTTTGTGTTCCAGTTCCATCAGTTACTGCCAGAATTCACGGCAATCGAGAACATCATGATACCTGCCTATATCGCCGGTGCCTCCCATCGGGAGACTAAGAAACGGGCACAGGAACTACTCGATTTCATGGGACTCTCCGACCGTGCAAGCCATAAGCCTAACGAACTGAGTGGTGGTGAGAAACAAAGGGTCGCCGTAGCACGCGCCTTGGTCAACCATCCTGCCGTTATCCTTGCTGACGAGCCAAGTGGTTCCCTTGATTCCAAAAACAAGGAGGAACTACACCAACTCTTCTTCGACCTTCGCGATAAGTTCGGACAGACCTTCGTCATTGTCACCCATGACGAACAACTCGCAAGTATCACTGACCGCACCATCCACATGCGTGACGGTCAACTAGAAAAACTAGATCAATTAGAAGAACTAGAAAATCTAGATAAACCAAAAGAACTATGAAAATCAAACTCGGCGACTACAATACCTTGCGCATCGTTAAGAAGGTTGACTTCGGTATGTACCTGGATGGAGGCGACGAAGGGGAAATCCTGCTCCCTTCACGCTATGTACCTAAAGGTGCTAAGGTAGGCGATGACATCAAGGTATTCGTCTACCTTGACCAAGACGAGAAGATCATTGCCACTACCCTCACGCCCCTTGCCAAGGTGGGTGACTTCGCATGGTTAGAGTGCGCATGGACCAATGAGTATGGTGCCTTCCTTAACTGGGGACTGATGAAGGACCTGTTCTGTCCTTTCCGTGAACAGAAACAACGGATGCAGAAAGGACAACGCTATTATGTCTATGTGATGGAGGATGAGAAGACTCACCGGTTGATGGCAACCGCCAAGGTGGAACGCTATCAGAAACACGACGGTTACCAGCGTGCCCTCGATTTCTCCGACGAACTCCTGCGCTACCTGCAAGAGAATGGCGGACATTGTGACTTGGGAGACAAGAGTCCCTCTGAGGATATCGCCCTGCGCTTCGGAGTATCGAAGAAAATATATAAAAAAGCAGTCGGCGACCTTTACCGCCGCCGACTGATTACTATTTCTGATGAGGGAATCTCCCTCGTTTAGAACTCTGCACTCTTTGGAGTACGTGGGAATGGGATGACATCACGGATGTTCTGTATTCCCGTCACAAACAAGATCAGACGCTCGAAACCAAGTCCGAAGCCAGCATGCGGACAGGTACCCCAGCGACGGGTGTCGATGTACCACCACAGGTGGGTCATATCCATCTGACGACGGTTAATCTCACTCATCAGTTTATCGTAACTCTCCTCACGGACAGAGCCACCGATAATCTCACCGATCTGCGGGAACAGCACGTCCGTACCCTGCATCGTAGGACCAGGAGCGACAGCACCCTTATAGCCTACGGAACCGCCATCGGCAGTATCTTGGTTCTGCTTCATATAGAATGACTTGAACGCACGAGGATAGTCTGTCATGATAACAGGCTTCTTGAAATGCTCCTCCACTAAGTAACGCTCATGCTCAGAGGCAAGGTCATCACCCCAGTTGCAGGGGAACTCAAACTTCTTACCGTTCTTCATTGCCTCCTGCAGGATATTAATACCCTCTGTGTAAGGAAGACGCACGAAGGTTTCCTTCAGTACACCCTCCAAACGGGCAATCAGCGACTTGTCTATCATCTGGTTGAGGAAAGCGAGGTCGTCCTTGCAGTTGTCAAGTGCCCAACGGACACAATACTTAATAAAGTTCTCCTCGAAGTCCATCAACTCGTCTTGGTCCATAAAGGCAACCTCTGGCTCCACCATCCAGAACTCAGCGAGGTGACGAGGGGTGTTGGAATTCTCCGCACGGAAAGTTGGACCGAAGGTGTAAATGGAGCCAAGTGCGGTAGCACCTAACTCACCCTCCAACTGTCCTGATACTGTCAGAGAAGTCTGCTCACCAAAGAAGTCATCATCGTAGATAATCTTACCATTCTCATCCTTCTTCAGGTCGTAGAGGTTCTTGGTAGTCACCTGAAACATATTTCCGGCACCCTCACAGTCACTTGCGGTAATCAATGGGGTATGGAAATAGAAGAAGCCATGCTCATGGAAATAGGTATGGATAGCCATCGCCATGTTATGGCGGATGCGCATCACGGCACCAAAGGTATTGGTACGGAGACGCATATGGGCATTCTTACGCATCACCTCAAACGACTGTCCTTTCTTCTGCATCGGATAAGTATTGTCACAAGCACCGTAGAGTTCCAGACCTGTTGCCTGAATCTCACTGGTCTGACCTGCTCCCTGACTCTCCACCAAGGTTCCTACCGCACAGATACATGAACCTGTAGTCATCTGTTTCAACAGTTCCTCATCAAACTTGGCAGGATCGACAACAACCTGCACATTCTTAATAGTAGAACCATCGTTCAAGGCGATAAAGTCTACTGCCTTAGAGTTGCGGTGCGTGCGCACCCAGCCCTTCACACATACCTCTTTTCCAAAATCCGTACTCTTCAGTACGTCAACTATCTTTGTTCTTTTCATTGAACTATAAACTCTAAACTATGAACTAAGAACTATGAACTATGAACTAAGAACTATGAACTATTCGTAAGCCCCCATTCTTAAACGGTCAACCTCTTCCTCGGTCAGGTAACGCCAGTCACCGCGACGAAGGTTCTTCTTGGTCAGTCCGGCAAACTGTACACGGTCGAGTTTCGTCACCTTATAGCCAAGGCTCTCGAAGATACGGCGCACGATACGGTTCTTTCCTGAGTGGATCTCAATACCTACCTGCTTCTTGTCAACAGGGTCTGCATACTGGATATCGTCTGCCTTGATGTCACCATCCTCTAAGGTGATACCCTCTGCGATCTGCTGCATGTCATAGGCTGTCACGCTCTTATCGAGATGAACATGGTATATCTTCTTCTTCAGGAACTTAGGATGCGTCAGTTTGGAAGCCATGTCACCGTCATTCGTCAAGAGAAGCACACCTGTCGTGTTACGGTCAAGACGACCAACAGGATAGATACGCTCAGGACATGCGCCCTTCACGAGGTCCATCACTGTCTTACGCTGCTGAGGATCGTCACTGGTTGTCACATAATCCTTTGGCTTATTAAGCAACACGTAAACCTTCTTCTCTGGGGTAACTGGAGCGTCGTGGAACTTCACCTCATCGGTACGCAGCACCTTGGTACCCAACTCCGTCACAACCTGTCCGTTAACGGTTACTACTCCTGCCTGGATAAACTCGTCTGCCTCACGACGGCTACATACACCAGCATTGGCAAGGAACTTATTCAGACGAATAGGCTCGTTGGGATCGTAATTCTCCTCCTTATATTCTATACGTTTCTTGAAACTGTACTTTGCATTGGGATCATAGTCGGCGGTATGCTGACGGTAACCGCCACGCTGCTTGTTGTAACCACCCTGCTGACGAGGCTGACCATAACCGCCACGCTGCTGGTAGCCACCACGCTGCTGACCATAGCCACCCTGCTGACGAGGCTGATAGCCGCCACGGGGCTGTCCATAGCCACTCTGCTGACGAGGTTGATAGCCGCCACGAGGCTGGTATCCACCTTGCTGACGAGGCTGGTATCCACCTTCCTCACCTTCTGCCTGCTGATTATAACGAGGGCGATAGCCTCCCTGTGGCTGATAAGCGCCCTGCTGACGAGGCTGGTAACCACCCTGCTGATAGTTATTACGAGGGCGATAGCCTCCCTCGGTATTATTAGGATTGAAGCGGGGACGATAGCCACCACGTGACTGACCGTATTCACTTGAACGCTGAGGGGCACTGCTCTGTAAGCCTGCACCAAAGCCTTCAGGACGGAAACCGCCCTCCTCCTGACTCTGATTACGATTATAGCCACCCTGATTGTAAGGACGCACCTGCTGATGAATACGTGGACGTGGTGAGCGTCCTGGTTTGTAACCTTGATAACCACTTGTTTGGTTTGTGTAGCCCTCACGGCTTGTAGCATTCTGCTCTGAGGACTGTTCCTCTGTTTTCTTTTCGTTCTCTAATTCCATAATTCTTTAATTTTTTAATTCTTTAATTCTTCAATTATAACTGTTAGTCCGGAAGCCTCCCGGCTCCCCTTGTGTTGTTAATACTGCATTTAAACTCCCGTATAATTCATTGGCGTAATAGCCATTAATTCTTCTTTCACCTCCGCACTGACATCAAGTCCCTGAATGAACTCATGAATCAGTTCGGGTGTCATCTTCTGATTGGTACGCGTGAGTGCCTTCAGCGCCTCGTATGGGTGAGGATAAGCCTCACGACGCAGGATGGTCTGGATAGCCTCAGCCACCACTGCCCATGTATTGTCAAGGTCTTCCTGCAACTTCTCCTCGTTGAGGATGAGTTTACGAAGTCCTTTCAAGGTACTCTGGATAGCAATCAGGGCATGTCCCATAGGAACACCCACGTTACGGAGCACGGTGGAGTCGGTCAGGTCGCGCTGCAAACGGCTGACGGGCAGTTTCTGGGCAAGGAACTGCAGGATAGCATTAGCGATACCGAGGTTACCCTCTGAGTTCTCATAGTCGATGGGGTTCACCTTATGCGGCATGGCACTTGACCCTACCTCGCCTGCCTTGATTTTCTGCTTGAAATACTCCATGGAGATATACATCCAGAAGTCGCGGTCGAGGTCGATGATGATGGTGTTGATGCGACGCATGGCATCGAAGATAGCACCCAGCCAGTCGTAATTCGATATCTGGGTGGTCCACTGCTCGCGCTCCAGTCCGAGTTTCTCGCTGACAAACTTGTTGCCGAACTCACGCCAGTCATACTGTGGGTAAGCCACATGATGGGCATTATAGTTACCCGTTGCACCACCGAACTTCGCGGTAATCGGGGTATCCTTCAAACCACGCAACTGCTCTTCCAAGCGATAGACATACACCATCACCTCCTTACCCAGACGCGTTGGAGAGGCTGGCTGTCCATGGGTCTTGGCAAGCATCGGCACATTCTTCCACTGCTCGGCATAGTCGTTCAACTGCTCGATGAGTTCCTCCACCATAGGATAGTAGACATCCTCCAGCGCCTCCTTCACGGAGAGGGGCACACTGGTGTTGTTGATATCCTGGGAGGTCAGTCCGAAGTGGATAAACTCCTTGTATTGCTCAAAGTCTCCAATCTTGTCGAGTTCCTCCTTGATGAAGTACTCCACTGCCTTTACATCGTGATTGGTCGTCTTCTCTATTTCCTTCACACGTGCCGCATTCTCCTCTGTGAAGTTGCGGTAGATGTCACGCAAACGCTCAAAGAGGTCATGGTTAAAGTCTTCCAGTTGTGGCAAGGGCAACTCACAAAGAGTAATGAAGTATTCTATCTCCACGCGAACTCTGTAGCGAATGAGCGCATATTCTGAGAAATATCCTGCCAACTGCTCTGTCTTGCTCCTGTAACGGCCATCTATAGGCGAGATGGCTGTCAATACGTCTAATTCCATTCTGTCTCTTAATACCTTATTAATAAAGCCATGTTTCCAATTGGATTGCAAAGGTACTGCAAATTTTCGATTTATCCAAGAATATAGTTAAGTTATTTAGTTTTTTAGAGTAAATTGGTCTCTTCTGCCTCGCAGCCGTCTAACAAGTCGCGATGTACACGATGGGCAAGAGAACCACTTCCCGGCTTGTAACGGTGACCCGACGGGGTATAGTTGCACTTGAAACCACTCAGGTGCTTGTCTGCACGGAATGTCTTCGGATCGTCCACACAGACACTCTTCACGGAGATATAGAACCGACCCAGATCACCCAACTTCACCACATAGCCCGCCTGCATATAGTGACGAATGGAGTCGAACAGTTCTCTAACCACCAGACGCACATCTGAAGCCTTTGCCGTACAACTCTGCTCAATCATGCGCTCTATCTCCTCCAACGTCACCTCACCCGACTTGACGGTATGGGCATAATACTTACCGTAGTTCTTACTACTCTTAATCTTGTTCTGCAACAATCTGTACTTAATACTCATGATAGTTATGCTTTAATTAAATATGATGATTCTCAGGATACAAAGATACGAATAAAATTTCAATTACGCAAGTATATTCAAGTAAATTCAGTGTGTTTACTAAGTAAATTCAGTGTATTTAGTAAGTAAATTCAGTGTATTTACTTTTATAAGTATTCCTCGCCAAACTGTCATCGTCCATCTGGTAGCCTAACAGCACAAGGTCGCAGGACACTTTCAGAAAACGCATAGGATGAAAGGAGGGGTGAGAAAGGGAAAGGACATCCGCTCCTTGAAGGTGGAAACGCGAACGGTCCTGTGGCAATGAAGTAAAGCCATGGAAACGAAAAAGTAAAACTGTGGAAATAAAGAAGTAATTCTATGGGAACAAAGAAGTAAAGCCATGGAAATAAAAAAACTCTTTCCGACTATGGAAAGAGTTCCTTTTCGTGGGCGCTGAGGGATTCGAACCCCCGACCCTCTGCTTGTAAGGCAGATGCTCTAAACCAGCTGAGCTAAGCGCCCTTACTTCTTGTAAGCGGGTGCAAAGGTAAGGAGTTTTTTTGAAACCACCAAACTTTTGCACCACTTTTTTCAAATTTTCTTTATAATTTGTATAAATCACTCGCTGCCATGAGGTCGACTTTCTTCTCTGCGAGGATACGCTCGCAACTTTCCAAGTCGGTAGGACGGATGACAACATGGGCTACATCACCATTGGCAAACGAATACATATACTCGATGAAGACACCCGCGTCAGAGAGCATCTTGAGTACCTTGGCAAGGGAGCCGCTGGTGTTCGGACAGACGAAACCGATGACATCGGTAATCTTCACAGCGAAATGGGCAGCCTTCAGCACTTGATAGGCCTTTTCAGGGTCGCTGACGATACAGCGCAGAATGCCGAAATCGGAGTTATCGGCAATACTCATAGCAGACAGATTGACTCCTGCCTCACCCAACACATCGGTAACCTCCGTGAGGCGACCAGACTTGTTCTCCAAGAAAATAGACAATTGTTTTGCTAACATAATATCTCTGTTTTTAGTTTTTTACAGTTTACGATTATCAATCACACGCTTTGCCTTACCTGTAGAGCGCTCGATACCCTTTGGCTCCACCAGTTTGATCTTGAAGCCAAGACCGATGACGGAGCGGAGTTCTGCCTCCAGTTTCTTCTGCAAACCGACCATCGTAGCCATATCGTCGGTGAAGTATTCCTCTTTCACCTCCACCTTCAACTCACTGGTATCGGTATTGTTGACACGGTCAACGGTCAGCAGGAAATGCGGCTCGTACTCCGGCAAAGACAGGATGACTGCCTCAATCTGGGATGGGAACACGTTGACACCACGGATAATCAGCATGTCGTCACAACGACCCAAGATACGGTCCATGCGCACCAAGGTACGTCCACATGCACATTTGTCGTAATGAAGTGCCGTCAGGTCGTGGGTACGATAACGCAATAACGGCATACCTTCCTTGGTCAGATGGGTGAAGGTCAACTCTCCTAACTCGCCCTCGGGCATCGGCTCTCCTGTCTCGGGATTCAGAATCTCAGGATAGAAATAGTCCTCGTTGAGGTGGGTGCCATGCTGACATTCGCACTCGTAACCTACTCCAGGACCTGCGATCTCGCTCAATCCATAGATATCGTATGCCTTGATACCCATCGTTGCCTCCAACTTCTGACGCATCTCCTCTGTCCATGGCTCAGCACCGAAGGCACCAATGCGCAACTTGAACTCCTCACGAGGCCACTCGCACTCACGCATTGCCTCACCTAAGAACATCGCATAAGAAGGGGTACAGCAAAGGACAGATGCACCAAAGTCATGCATCAGCGTAATCTGCTTCTGCGTATTACCTGAGGACATAGGAATCACACTGGCTCCGATATTCGTGGCACCGTCATGGGCACCCAATCCACCTGTAAACAGACCATAGCCATAGGACACCTGGAAAATATCGTCTTTCGAGGCACCATAGGCGGTAAAAGCACGCGAGATAGCCTCTGTCCACATCGCGATATCCTTACGGGTATGCAGCACGACAACGGGTTTACCCGTCGTACCTGATGACGCATGGATACGAACAATCTGACTCATCGGCACTGCCGCAAGCCCGAAGGGATAATTATCCCTCAGATCAAGTTTATTGGTAAACGGCAACTTGACGATATCATCAATGTCCTTGATATCGCCAGGCTCCAAGCCCATCTCTTGAAATTTCTTACGATAAAATGGCGTATTATGATACACATACTCTGCCATCTTTCTCAACCTGATGCTCTGAATCTCACGCAACTGCTCCCGATCCATGCATTCTACACTCTCATTCCAAATCATTGCTCTTTTTGTTTTTTCTTGTTATTGCCTTAAGTTTGTTATAGTTTTGTGTGATGCAAAGATACGAAAATTTCGATGAAGTGAAAAGAAAATAAATAAATAATTAACTCGAAAGACAGAAATTTATCTCATGAGTGGGAAAAACAAAGAAAAGACCGCAAGATGAAACGTCTTGCGGTCTATTTCGTGGGCGCTGAGGGATTCGAACCCCCGACCCTCTGCTTGTAAGGCAGATGCTCTAAACCAGCTGAGCTAAGCGCCCTTAAGAAATCCCGAGCACTTACGCACTCGGGATTTGATTATTATTTGTTTGATAAATTACTTCAACTCAACAGTTGCACGACGGTTGAAACTGATTGGAGACAGAGTGTCAACACCACCAGCAGCATTGATCTCGATGTTAGAGCGATCAACACCCATGTTAACGAGAGCGTCAGCAACAGCCTCAGCACGCTTCTGAGACAGACGCTGGTTGATGTTAGTATTACCAGTCTTGCTGTCAGCGTAACCAGTTACGACAATCTTAGCGTTGTTAGCCTTAGCAGCCTCAGCAACAGCCTTCACGTTCTGCAGATCCTTCTGAGAAGCAACCTTAGCCTTACCCAGGTTGAAGAATACTGATACAGGTGCGGAAACGAACTCCTTAACAGTAGCCTTAGTGTCAACTGCGTTGGTAGTAGTTGGGCACTTGTGGTCACGAATCTGCTTCTGCAGACGAGCGTTCTCAGCATTAGCGTCAGCAAGTTGTGCGTTCAGAGCATCGATCTGACCCTGAGAGAGAGCCTTGATAGCCTCTACGTCTGGAGTCTTGCTCCAAGTAGCCTTACCGAGGTTGTAAGTGATACCGACCTCAACGTTCAGAGTGCGATCGTGGTTAGCAATCAGACCCTTGAAAGAACGGTTCTTGTATGGTTTTGCACCTGCCAAAAGACCATCACGACCATCTGATCTGTTCATGAAGAGGTTGTAGTTGATGTCAAGGTTGATAGCAAACTTGTTGCTCAGTTTGAACTCGTTCAAGATACCAATACCCCATGCTGGAGAGTAGCGGTTGTAACTCATGTTACGCTCGATACCAACACTTGCATAAGGAATCAGATCCCACAGACGATTCTCGTTGTAACCAAGAATCATGTTGCTCAGGTTGAACATAACCTGCTCGTTCAAAGCCCAATACTTGCTAGCATTGTCCTTCTTGTTTTCAGATTTGATAGTGCGACCCCAGATACCGTTGAACTTTGTACGAAGTCCGATGCCAGGAGTAAACCACTTACCGATAGCAACAGAGAAACCGAGATTGTTACGGAAACCTTTCAGAGGACTCTTGCTGAAGTTGTTCTGAACCTCTTGACCACCCCAGAAAGCAGTTCCTACGAGATTACCCTGAACAAACCAGTTGCTCCAGAAAGAATTAGTTGCAACGCTGTACTTTTCTGTAGGTACAGCCTCCTGTGCCATTGAGGCAGCAGAAACACCGGCGAAAGCCAGTACCATTAATAACTTTTTCATACCTATACTAATATTAATGTTAAATGATATAATCACTTTTATCAATTATTGTGCAAAAGTAAACATTTATTTTAAATCTACAAACTTTTTTGGCAAAAAATTGCACTTTTTTACGAAAAAAGTTGATTTCCTTTTGTTTCTGAAGTAAGAAACACCCTAAATAAAGTTAAAATCATCCTAATAATTGTTCTATGTCTCTTTGGGGAAGGATACAGAGTATCGCTTTCCCGTCTGGTGTGTAATTCACATTGGAACAGGCAAACAGTTCGTTGATGATATTCTCCATCTCCTCATTATTGAGAATCTGTCCTTGTGGAATAGCCGCATGGCGTGCCATACTTAAAGCAAGAGAAGAGTGTATATCATGCAGGCTACCCGTCCCTTTCTCTATGGTGTCACTCACCATATCTTGAACCAGTTGTACGTAATTAAGTCCCTCAAGCCCTGCAGGAATTGCTTGTATTCCATAACTAAACTGCCCCAAATCCGACAAATCAAATCCCATAGCATTCAGTTCTGGTAGGATTCTCTCCAGCATAACAGCATCTGAAGGAGAGAACTGTACCACCTCAGGAAAGAGCATCCGCTGGCTATTGACTGACTGTGCCTCCAACTGTGACAAATATCTCTCATAACGGATACGGACATCAGCACGATACTGATCAATTATCATCAAGCCAGACTTCACTGCTGTCATAATATATCGTCCTTTATACTGATAGTGCATAGGAGATTTCTCCTCCACATCGAATGCCTCTATTTCCACAGGCGGCTGTTGTGATTGCTGTGGCAATTGATCATATAGTTGTTCCCAGCCCTCATAGACTTTCTTTGGACGTTCGGCATGCTGGTGTTGCTTAAAGGGATTGTAAGAGGGATTATAGGAAGGGGCTGGAATCTCCACCTGTGGCGATACAGGATTAAACACAGGGATGTCTGGTTGTCCTTCTGTATCAAAATCTATTTGCGGAACCTCACAGAACTTACCAATCGCATCCTTGACCGCAGCCAAAAGAATCTGCCAGATTGCCTGTTCGTTCTCAAACTTGATCTCTGTTTTGGTCGGATGGATATTCACATCAATATCAGCAGGGGCAACCTCAAAATAAATAAAATAAGGTATTTGCATTCCAACAGGAACCAGTCGCTCAAAAGCCTGCATGACTGCCTTATGGAAATAAGCATGCTTCATAAAGCGGCCATTGACAAAGAAATAGTCATGGGCACCTTTTTTCTTCGCTGACTCCGGCTTCCCTACAAAACCAGTTATCTTACAAATAGCAGTCTCCACCTTCACCTCCAACAAGTCCTGGTTAAAGCGTTTGCCAAACACATCCGCTATACGCTGGCGCAGTGTTCCACTTTTCAGGTTCAGCAGTTCTTGTCCATTACTATGTATAGAGAAATTAATCTCTGGATAGACTAAGACTATCCGCTCAAAGGCGGTAAGGATATTATTCAACTCCGTCGCATTTGTCTTCAAGAACTTCCGCCGGGCTGGCACATTGAAGAATAAATTTTCTACTTTGAAGTTACTGCCGACAGGACAACTGACAGGTTCTTGCTCTTCCACCTTAGAGCCTGAGAGACGCAGACAAGTGCCCAACTCATTATCTTCCGTCCGGGTTCGCAGTTCCACTTGTGCAACAGCGGCAATAGAGGGAAGGGCCTCACCACGGAACCCCATAGTAGTTAAGGCAAACAAGTCGTCAGCCTTACGGATCTTGGAGGTGGCATGACGCTCAAAGGCAAGACGTGCATCTGTCTCCGACATGCCCTTTCCATCGTCAATCACTTGAATGGATGTACGTCCTGCGTCCACAACCAATACACGAATGGTGTGAGCACCTGCGTCAACCGCATTCTCCACCAGTTCCTTGATAACGGAGGCAGGACGCTGGATGACCTCACCAGCCGCTATCTGGTTGGCAACGGAATCTGGTAGTAATTGTATCACATCACTCATACTAATCCCCTTTCCTGTTTAGTTTCTGCTTAGGAGCCTCCCGACGTTTCACCTCCTTGAGTTCCTGTCCGGCCTTCTTAGGACGCCAGTTAAAGATATCCTCTTTATCTCGTGGTCGTATATAATCAAACCATGCATATTGTGGGAGAAAATATTTTGCAGGAGGAATCTGCGTCATCGGATAAAGTGTACCCACAGGTTTCTCCATCCAGATCTTTTTCATCTTCCTATTCTCCAAGAACATCTTCATCCAGGGTGTCTCTGTATAGTTCAGTCCGATAAGGGTACTGTCAGACTCGTCCACAGGATAGTAGACGATGAGCACATTCCCTTTGGCATCAGTCTCGTAAATCTCTCCATTCTCAAAATAGGCAAGCATCTCCTTAGAGGACACTTGATTGAAATGGACGGTGTCTGGCATCTGCTCTGTAGAGAAAGCCTGTCCTACCACATGTGCCCTGCTGATGGTGGAGTCCTTCATATAGACCCGTATCTCCTCCCCAAACAACTGCTGGCTGTTGTTCCACACAATCGGGTCACGATACATCGTCATACAAGAGTCTTTCGAGTTATACACCAACGAGTCGCAGACCGCCTGTACATCAATACGGTACGCGCGTACCTTATTATATGCATGTATCTTACGGTATACCGAATCGGTATTCATATCGAAGGTATACAATTTAAACGTGTCCGCATGCATATACAACGTGTCCTTTTGGGAAAAGTCCATCGCCACAGCATTTCTGGTAGCCATCGCATATCCTGTAGAGTCATTATACTCGCAATAGTCACCTGTCAGTCTGTTTTTATTGGTGGAGTCCGTATATACCACATTCCAATAGGCATAACTGGTTCCCTTCTTAGCATCATGATAGACACTATCTCCTACCATGGTACGCCCTTGGTCTTTCATCACAGAACGGCCGAAAAGTTCAGATGTCTCTGTTTTGGTGTTATAATACCCGTCCTCACTATAGATATGACTCGTACCTGATGTTATATTCGAAGGACCGACAATATGGGCACGAGATGTCTGAGTATCATAATAGAGAGAGTCAGTTGTCAGATAGAAGTTCTTATCACGAAGACGCACGTCATAGTAAAATATCGCCATCTTTGTATCTGTATGATACTCTCCCCAGTCACTCGTCAAAGTCGAACCATTATCTACTAATTTACCTCCCTCAAAGAAATTTCCGAAATTATAAAGGCGGTCATAATCAAGGCTGTCCGTATAAAGAGTAGACTGCCTATGTTTAAGCACAACATTATAACGAGCCTGAGCTATTTGCGCATTTCCGTCATAATAAGCATAGTCACTAAAAAGTTTCAAGGTGTCGCCCTGCAACATCTTCACATGTCCAAAAGCCTCAAAGGAATTGGTTTGCTGAAAGAAATTGGCACTGTCACAATAGAGGTTAGCACCCATGTGACGGAAATGCACATTACCCACCAAGATTTGTGCGTCGCCATTACGATACTGGTCATATCGCAACTGGTCAGAATGAACCAAATAGACACGCTTGTCCTCTTGCCGCTTGCGAGGAGTATTCCGCTTGCGGGTAGGCTGCATCGCCCAAACGAGACTTAGTCCGAAAAGGCACAGCAACAGGAAAGCCACTGTCCGAAGTCTCATTTAATCCAGCCCTGATATTCAAACTGACAATCTTTATAACGGTCATTGACACGAACATAGGTTGACTTGATCTTGCCGACAACCCATTCGTGTAGTTTCTCCTCTCGACGTTTCTCCAGAACGACATCCTTCATCACTTGGAAGTCTTCTGTAATTGTTGCCTTATGCCCCTCTGTTCTGTTCTTCAACTTAGCAATCACACAGACGGTCTTACCACGATCGTTAATCATCTGGAAGGGTGCGGAGATATCTCCCACTTTCAAAGTATCCACCGCACGAGCAACTTCTGAGGGAAGGTCTTGCAACTGGAATTTGGAAGTACGGCCATTCTGCGTGGCATTCGACATCAAACCGTTATTATTACGGGTATCCTTATCATCGGAAATCATGGAGGCACCAGCCTCAAAAGAGAATTTTCCTGCCATGATATCAGAGCGGATAGAGTCCAGACGCATCAACGACTTGTCAATAGACTCCTGACTGACAACAGGTTTACGAAGGATATGGCGGACATTTACTTTGTCACCGCGTTTGTCTATCAACTGAATAATATGGAATCCAAACTCCGACTCCACGATCTTGGATATTTTCTTAGGATCTGTCAAGTTGAATGCGACATTGGCAAAAGCCTGATCAAGTGTTCCACGACCAGTATATCCCAGTTCTCCACCACGTCGCGCAGTTCCAGGGTCTTCAGAATACATACGGGCTAATGTCTGGAAAGAAGTCTCTCCCCTGTTCACACGGTCTGTATAGTCACGCAGTTCCTCCTTCACACGATTAACCTCATCCTGGTCAACGCGTGGAGTCTGGGCAATGATCTGCACTTCCACCTCGGTTGGTACAAACGGGACACTGTCTTGGGGCAAATTAGCGAAATACCTACGTACATCCGCTGGTGTTACCGTGATGTCTTTCACCAATTGCTGCTGCATCTGCTGAATCATCTGACGGTCTCGGAAAGACTCGCGCAGTTCATTTCGGATTTGCGTCATACTTTTCTTGTGATACTCCTCCAATTTCTCACGAGAACCAATGACAGAAATCATATACTCAATTTGCTGCTCTATACCACGGGTAATGTCTGCCTCAGTCACTTCAATACTGTCGATAGCAGCCTGATGCAAATAGAGTTTCTGGACGGCAATCTGCTCTGGAATGGCACAATCGGGATCACCTTTCCAACGCATTCCCTCTTGCTGTCCTTGAATACGCATTGCCTCCACATCAGATTTGAGGATAGCCTCATCACCTACTACCCAGATGACTTCATCCACAACACTCTGCACATTCGTACTGTCATTGGCAGTTCTCGCCTGCGTCGGCATAACGGTCAATAACGTGGCTATTGCTATAATACTCCGAATCTTCATGCTTAATGATGATTATTTACTGTCTTTAGTACTTTTTTATTCACATTTACTGGATATTGTTTCCGCAAATCCGCAATCCAGTGTTTATTCATCTCCTCTTGTAAGTCAGCCATCACAAGTTCCCGTACTTCCGTATAGTCTTTAGGTTTAAATCCCCTACGTCTGTACTTCTTCTTGTTTTTCTTGAAATAGTATTTCAACGCCTCCTCATTCTCGGCTGCCTGACGCCCTACAGACTGCTTGCTCTGTTCATAAAGAAGAAGTCCCTCAAAATATTCCCTTTGCAAAGCATCTGTCGGCATCTTGACTTCACCTGCTGTCTCTGTCTGCACCTGTTCCAGCACATCACCTGACAAACGAGAGGTCGATACTTGTTGATGAGCAAACTGCTCCTTAGTACCTTGCAGAGGCTTACGGTCCTTCATCATCAGAATATGATAACCTATCGTAGACAAGAATGGACGGCTCACCTCTCCTTTTCTCAGGACAAAGGCGACATCCTCTATCTCTTTCAGCATTTGCCCACGCCCAAACCATCCCATCACGCCATCCGTTACGGATGACTCCTCGTCTTGAGAATACTGACGTGCCAACTGCGCGAAATCCGCACCATTCTGCAAGTCCTGATAGACAGACTCTATACGCTGCTGGGCTTTTCGCTGTTCATCGCGGCTCGCCTTTTGAGGAACTCGTATCATAATCTGAGCAAGACAAATTGCCTCACCATGATCCAGACTTCGCAATCTCCAGTCGTTTGTCCCATGACGGGTGACAGGAATATCTCCCGACAACGAAGTGGTCGATTCTGACTGTCCAACCAAGCATTGTGCATATTCACCCTTGAAAGAACTGGTGCCATCAATATGCGCATCCAACGCAGCCTTTACTTTCAGTTTATAAATGATATATAACTCCAAGTAGTCTGCAACAGTCATACGACTTACTCGACTTGAAACTGCATTCCTTAAATACGACTTCTCAAATTCCGACCGTGTCACGGGCATATCGCCAACAGTAAACAGTATCGGATCATCTGCTGCCTGTGCCATTGACGGCACCAGCATCATGAAGACGAACAGCAGCCGGAACTTCATCTTAATCGTTAGGACGTGAATAGTTCGGAGCCTCACTGGTGATAGTGATATCATGCGGATGACTCTCGTTAACACCTGCATTGGTGATACGAGTAAATTTCGCGTTATGCAGTTTCTCTATCGTAGAGGCGCCACAATAACCCATACCGGAGCGCAAGCCACCTACCATCTGATAGATCACCTCCTGAACAGTTCCTTTATAAGGAACGCGACCAGCAATTCCCTCTGGAACGAGTTTCTTCACATCCTTGGTGTCTGCCTGGAAATAACGGTCCTTGGAACCATGTTCCATAGCCTCCAAAGAACCCATACCACGATAACTCTTGAACTTACGTCCGTTATAGATAATCGTGTCACCAGGACTCTCCTCCGTACCTGCCACAAGAGAACCAACCATCACGCATGAGCCACCAGCGGCAAGAGCCTTGACAATATCACCAGAATAGCGCAAGCCACCATCAGCAATCAAAGGAACACCCGTACCTTGTAATGCTTGATAGACATCATAGACAGCGCTCAACTGTGGGACACCTACACCTGCTACGACACGAGTGGTACAGATAGAACCTGGACCGATACCAACCTTCACGGCATCAGCCCCATTCTCCACGAGCATTCTTGCAGCCTCACCTGTGGCGATATTACCCACGACGATATCAATGCCAGGGAAAGAAGCCTTTGCCTCACGCAGTTTCTCTATCACGCCCTTGGAATGTCCATGTGCCGTATCAATCACGATAGCGTCAGCACCAGCGTTTACCAAAGCCTGCATACGGTCAAGGGTATCAACAGTAACACCCACACCTGCGGCTACACGCAGACGACCTTTCTCGTCCTTGCAAGCCATCGGTTTATCCTTTGCCTTGGTAATATCTTTATAGGTAATCAAACCAATCAGATGGTTGTCTTTATCCACTACAGGCAGTTTCTCAATCTTATTCTCCTGCAGGATCTGGGCAGCAGCCGTCAAGTCTGTCTGTTGATGGGTCGTCACCAGATTATCCTTAGACATTATCTCCTCGATGGGTCGGTCCAGACGACGCTCGAAGCGCAGGTCACGATTCGTCACGATACCCATCAGATGTTTCTCATCGTCAACAACGGGAATACCACCGATATGATATTCTGCCATGATATCCAATGCCTGAGCAACAGTTGAGCCAAGGGGAATCGTTACTGGGTCATAAATCATACCGTTCTCCGCACGCTTGACGATAGCCACCTCACGAGCCTGGTTCTCGATAGACATATTCTTATGAATCACACCAATACCTCCCTCACGGGCAATGGCAATCGCCATCTGACTCTCTGTAACAGTATCCATCGCTGCAGTTACAAACGGCACATTCAATTGAATATGGCGTGAGAACTGGGTTCGCAACTCTACTGTCTTTGGCAGTACTTCTGAATAAGCGGGAATCAACAGGACGTCGTCAAAAGTCAAACCGTCCATAACAATCTTGTCTGCAATAAATGATGACATATAATACTCCTTATAAATTTTATTGCGTGCAAAATTACTCATTTTTTCCGACTTAACAAGCGTTTCACCTTATTATTAATACGATTTAACGTGGAGCGTCAATTCGCCATTTCTGAGATGAACTTGATACGCACCAGACGAATCTCGTCCTCTGAGCACTCGTCACCCAGTTCGTCAATGGCAGCCTCCAAGGAGTCCGTATCGCTTTCTGAGAAATAATCATAGATATCATCTATATGATCCTCGTCCATCACCTCGTCCAGGAAATAGTCGATGTTCAACTTGGTACCGCTGTATACAATAGCCTCCACCTCGTCGAGCAGTTCCTCGAACTCCAAACCCTGTGCATTAGCGATATCATCAAGAGCCACCTGACGGTCGATACCCTGGATAATCTTCACTTTCAGCATTGACTTCTTGGCGACAGTACGCACTCGCAAGTCTGCCTGTCGGGTAATATCGTTCTCCTCACAATAGCGTTTAATCAGGTCGACAAACTCCTGGGCATAGGGCTGTTTCACCTTACCCTCTCCTACTCCCTGGATATTCTTCAACTCCTCCAAAGTCACGGGATAGTCTGTAGCCATCTGCTCCAATGACACGTCCTGGAAGATAACGTAAGGTGGACGACCCAGTTTCTTCGATACTTTCTTGCGCAAGTCTTTCAGCATCGAGTTCAAGGTCGGATCCAAAGCACTTGTACCACCCTCCTGTTCTGGAACACCTTCATAATCATCATTAAACTCCTTGTCCTCCACAATCATAAAGGATTCAGGTTTCTTCAAGAATTTCTTTCCGGCAGAGGTAATTTTCAACAGACCATAATTCTCCACCTCTTTCTTCAGGTAGCCTGCTATCAGTGCCTGACGGATAACAGGATTCCATAATTTCTCGTCCTCATCCTCTCCTGCTCCGAAAAGTTCATGCTCCTGATGGTTATGGGCAAGGATATCCTCCGTCTCACGACCCATGATAAAGTCTATCACATAGTCGGAACGGAAATTCTCCTTGAGGGCTATCACTGTATTCAGCACGATCACCAACTGGTTCTTTGCCTCTATCTTGGTCTTCGGATGCAGACAGTTGTCACAGTTATGACAGTTCTCCTGCTCATACACCTCTCCGAAATAGTGCAGCAGCATCTTACGACGACATACGGAAGTCTCAGCATAGGCAGCCGTCTCTTGCAGCAACTGTCTGCCGATATCCTGTTCGGCAACTGGTTTACCCTCCATGAACTTATCGAGTTTCTGCAAGTCCTTATTGGCATAGAAGGTAATACACAATCCCTCGCCACCGTCACGACCAGCACGACCCGTCTCCTGATAGTAGCCTTCCAGCGACTTGGGGATGTCATAGTGGATGACAAAGCGCACATCAGGTTTGTCGATACCCATGCCGAAGGCGATGGTAGCGACAATGACATCTATTTTCTCCATCAGGAAGTCGTCCTGAGTCTGGGAGCGAAGTGCGGAATCCAGTCCGGCATGATAAGCCTGTGCCTTGATATCGTTGGCACGTAGGATCTCAGCCAGTTCCTCCACCTTCTTACGAGACAGGCAATAGATGATTCCGCTCTTCCCTGGATGTTGCTTGATAAACTTGATGATATCCTTGTCGACATCCTTGGTCTTCGGACGTACCTCATAATACAGGTTGGGACGGTTGAACGAACTCTTGAACTCTGTCGCATCCACGATACCCAGGTTCTTCTTGATATCCGTACGCACCTTATCCGTTGCCGTTGCCGTCAGGGCAATGATCGGGGCATTACCTATCTCATTGATAATGGGACGGATACGACGATACTCTGGTCGGAAATCATGCCCCCATTCGGAGATACAGTGAGCCTCATCGATGGCATAGAATGAAATCTTCGCCTGCTTGAGGAACTCCACGTTCTCCTCTTTCGTCAACGACTCAGGAGCCACATAGAGCAGTTTGGTACGTCCTTCCTTGACATCTGTCTTCACTTGGTCAATGGCAGCCTTGTTCAAAGAGGAGTTCAGATAATGTGCCGTACCTTCTTCACTCATTGAACTGATGACGTCAACTTGGTTTTTCATCAGTGCAATCAGTGGAGAGATGACAATTGCCGTTCCGTCCATCAGCAGCGAGGGCAACTGATAGCAGAGTGACTTGCCACCACCAGTAGGCATCAGCACAAAGGTATCGTTGCCATCGAGCACATTCTGCACAATAGCCTCCTGATCGCCTTTGAACTTGTCGAAGCCGAAGTATTTCTTCAGGGCTTCTGCCAGATTCACTTTCTTATTTGCCATAGGCTTTGCTTTTTTATTGTAAGTGTGACTTGTCGAGTTGCTGTTGGGCATACTCTGCTGTCACCTCAAAGGATTTCGTTCGTTTCGAGGGTACCTCAAACATCGCGTCCATCATGATACTCTCCACGATAGAACGCAGTCCGCGGGCACCGAGTTTGTATTCTACAGCCTTGTCGACGATGAGTTTCAGAGCCTCTGGTGTGAACGTCAGTTTGATACCATCCATCTCAAACAGTTTCTGATACTGTTTCACGATAGAGTTCTTCGGCTCTACCAGAATACGCTCCAACGCCTCACGGTCGAGGGGGTTCAGATAGGTCAGTACAGGCAGACGACCAATAATCTCAGGGATGAGTCCGAACGACTTCAAGTCCTGTGGCAGCACATACTGCATCAGGTCGCCCTTGTCAATCTTTCGTACGTTCTGTACGGAGTTATAACCTACCACATGGGTATTCAGTCGCTGGGCTATCTTCCGCTCGATACCATCGAAGGCGCCCCCACAGATAAACAGGATGTTCCTTGTGTCCACATGGATATACTCCTGATCGGGGTGCTTACGTCCTCCCTGTGGGGGTACGTTGACTATGGTTCCCTCCAGCAGTTTCAAGAGTCCCTGCTGCACACCCTCACCACTCACGTCACGAGTGATACTGGGGTTGTCGCTCTTACGGGCTATCTTGTCTATCTCGTCGATGAAGACTATACCCCGCTGGGCTGCCTCCAGGTTATAATCGGCTACTTGTAACAGACGGGACAGGATACTCTCCACATCCTCACCCACATAACCGGCTTCTGTGAACACGGTAGCGTCGACGATGGTGAAGGGAACGTCAAGCAGTTTGGCGATGGTACGGGCAAGCAGGGTCTTTCCTGTACCCGTAGAGCCGACCATGATGATATTGCTCTTCTCAATCTCCACACCTTTCTCGTCAGCAGGCTGTTGCAGACGCTTATAGTGGTTATAGACAGCAACGGAGAGGAAACGCTTCGCCTCATCCTGTCCAATGACATACTGGTCGAGATACTCTTTGATTTCTTTGGGCTTAGGGACTTTCTTCAAGTCGATAGCACTCTGGGGAGCCTTCCTCGCATCAGGACCATAGCCGTTCGCCTTGGCTATCTCGTAAGCCTGCTCTGCGCACTCCTCGCAGATATTCCCATTAAGACCAGTGATTAGCAGTTTTACCTCTTTGTCAGTCCTTCCGCAGAAGTTACATACTTTCTTCATTATTTCCTCACCAATACCTGATCAATCATACCATATTCCTTTGCTTCCTCTGCCGTCATCCAGTAGTTACGGTCAGAGTCGTTCCATACCTTATCGTATGGGGTGTGTGAGTGCTCGGAGATAATCGTGTAGAGTTCTTTCTTGAACTTCATGATCTCCTTCGCCTCAATCTCAATGTCGGATGCCTGACCCTGCACGCCACCCAACGGCTGGTGGATCATCACACGACTGTGGGGCAGTGCGGAACGCTTTCCCTCCTTACCTGCCACCAGCAGGACGGCAGCCATCGAAGCAGCCATACCTGTGCAGATGGTTGCGACATCTGAGGAGATAAACTGCATGGTGTCGTAGATACCAAGACCTGCCGTCACACTACCGCCAGGGGAGTTCAGGTAGATAGAGATATCCTTGCCGCTGTCTACAGAGTCAAGGTAGAGCAACTGCGCCTGCAGGGTGTTGGCGGTATAGTCGTCAATCTGTGTGCCGAGGAAGATGATACGGTCCATCATCAGACGTGAGAACACATCCATCTGCGTCACATTCAACTGGCGCTCCTCCAGGATATAGGGGTTCAGATACTGAGCCTGTGCGCTGACCACCTCGTCGAGTACAAGGCCGTTCATTCCTAAATGCTTTGTAGCATATTTTCTAAAATCGTTGTTCATCATTTCATTATTTCGATTGCGCAAAAAAAGAGAGTTACCAACTCTTTTCCGCATATTGTAGATACAAAATTACGAAAAAAGTTGGTAACCCCGAAATATAATGCTGTTTTTTTTCTTAAAAAAACTTATTTTTCTTGCAGCATCTTCTGGAAGTCCTCCAAAGTGATGTCTTTCTCATTGAGTTTGACAACACCTTTGAGTGCCTCTGTCAACTTCACGTCAACGGCACGGTCAACGAGTCCGTCCACGTTCTCACGCTTCTTCAGCATCTCTGCGGCATAGTTCTCCAGATACTCTTCAGGAACGTTTGACATACCATACTGGGCGAACTGTGCACGGGCTGCTTCCTTGGCCACTTTCTTCAGGTCATCGTCCTCGACCTTGATCTCCTGAGCGGCAACCAACTGCTCCTTGATCAGGTGCCAGCCGAGTTCCTTGATGCTTGCCTCGAAGTTCTTCTCCACGAAGTCAGCACCCTTGTCCTTGTTATTGTTCAGCATCACACGCTTCAACAGAGCCTCTGGGAACTCCAGTTTACCTACCTTCTTCTCCATGTGCTGGCGGACATCGAGCAGGAACTTATAGTCGGAGTCAGCCTTGAACTGCTGGCTGATCTGGTCTGCGATCTTCTGACGGAACTCTTTCTCGTCCTTGACAGCACCCTCACCAAAGGTCTGGTCGAACAACTGCTGGTTGACCTCTGCCTTCACGAAACGGCTGATCTCTGTGATCTGATAGGTGAAGTCGCCCTCGTGGTCTTTCACCTTTTCCTTCTGGATCTTCAGCAGGGAAGACACCTCCACGTCACTCTCTGGGTAAGCCTTGCGGGGATTCCATGTGATGATGTCACCCAACTTAGCACCGTCGAAGAGTTTCTTCTGGTCGTCCACCTTCATATACTGGGGCATCAGTACTGCGTCAGCAACGGTGATACCACCCTCTTTCACATTACCGTCGGCATCCAACTCACGGAGGTCACCCTTCAGCATGTCACGCTGCTCTGGGTCGAACTGCTCAGCCTTCTCATAATGTCCGGCACGCTGCTGGTACATCTCCACCTGCTGGTCGATCAGTTTGTCGTCAACAGTGATGTTATAATAGTCAATCTTGTCCTTACCGCTCAGTTTTGCCTCGAACGCAGGAGCCACAGCGATGTCAAACTTGAAAGTCAGAGGAGCGTCGCCCTCGAAGTCGAGTGCTTCCTGCTTGTCACTGGGCAATGGCTCACCCAGCATCTGGATCTTGTTCTCACGAACATACTCATAGAGTTTCTCACCCAGCATCTTGTTCACCACGTCCACCTTCACAGCGGCACCATACTGGCGTTTGATCAGTCCCATAGGTGTCATACCTGGACGGAAGCCAGGAACATTAGCACGCTTGCGATAATCCTTCAGGGTCTTCTCAACCTCACCCTGATAGTCGTCTTTCTCCAATGTAATGGTCATCAAACCATTAATCTTGTCAGGAGCATCAAATGAAATATTCATCTTATTATTACCTTATTTGTAATTGTACTTTCCGTTTTGAGGGTGCAAAGGTAATGTAAATTGAGGGAAAAACCAAAAGAAAATCGCTTTTTTTGTTTTATTATCGAACGATAGGACCTTCGACGGCAAGACAGACTCAGGACAAAAGTTTTCACTTTTCATCATTCATCATTTCATCATTAGGTACTTTTTTAAAAGTCAATATTAATAGTAAATTATTATATAATTATAATTATATAATAATTTAATGTATTTTGAGATTTTGGCGGTTCGGCAGTAAAAAACAAGCAAATGATGAAATGATGAATGATGAAAAGTGAAAACGGGCAGATTTGTTAACGGAACTAAACAAAATAGACAAAATCTTAAACAAAAGTTAAGAAAACAAGGGCAGAAGGCATCGGAATGCAGACAGGCTGCTGACGGCAGGGGGAGGGGGCTTGCGGAGACGGCGAAACAGGTGTACCTTTGCAACCGTGTTCAGAACACCAGACGCTGGGAAGCGGATGCCTGCGCCGCCAGTGGGCGGTGCCTCCGATCAAAGATGGGAAAGTCTCCGATGGTGCATACGAGACTGCCCCTTCTGCGAGAGAAAGCATCCGCCACAGTGATAGAAGGCATCGCCCACAACAAATTCGCAAGAGAGTCCCGTCAACCGACCGCAAAGATGTTTGTCACGACCCTTCTTACTGTTCCGCCCCCTGGCTCTTAGTGCTTAATGACTTTCTTGCCTTGATGAATATAGACACCGTGACTTGGCTGACTGACAGGACGGCCCTGAAGGTCATAATACTTATTGTCGTCCGACTTCTCGGTGGCAATCTGACTGATTCCTGTGGGCGCTGTCCCATTCTCATAGACACCTACGGCATCCCAGGCTTTCTTCACAGCCTCTACTTCGGCACCTTCTTTATACAAATCCTTGGCTGCCTGAATGCTTGCCTTACGGATGTCGGCATATTGTGATGTTTTGGTGGCATACGTCGTCAATGTGCGATAGGCTATCTGGCGCGACTTTTCTATGCCAACACCTGTAACCTCGTAACTGTAATTGTTGTCATTGGTACCTTTTCCACCGTCTGTCAGCAGATAGAACCACTTGTTCTGAACACCACTGTTAAGATGCACACCACCGTTGTCATCTAACAAATCTGTAGGATCAACCCAATGTTTGCCTTTATACGTATCGGGGTGCGGTTTCTTCCCATCTTCACTGTTCTTGGGATTGGCAATATCGCGCATATTGCTTTTTCCATACATCAGTCCCTTGTCGCCTATCAGCCAACCGGCTTCTTTGTCGCCCTCAACCCACTTTTTGCAACTGATACCCATCAGGTCGGAAAATGACTCATCGAGCGCTCCCGATTCACCCTGATACACCAATCCGGCAGTTCGTTCGGTCACGATATGGGTGAATTCGTGGCTCAGCACACTCTGTTCAACTACCGGCAACATAGCGGGAGCGCTGTCGCCAATATCGCCCCATCCACCCAAACCATAGACCATTGGGTAAGGCTTGTGCGCCGACAGTGCGGTTGCATTGTTAAGTGGGCACGCAACAGGATAGAAATTCTCATCTTCAGGCAGGTAGACAAAATTGTAGATCGCTGAGCCTTTATCGTCATAACTATTACGATTGAATACCTGCTTGTAGAAATCATAAGTCTTGCCCATACCCCAGTGAATATCAGCCACAGGGTCGCCACTGGCTTCGTAGGTAAGCGTTCCTGCCACGCAGGTCTCTGCGAAAGCATAGGAACCTGAAGCATCGGGTTTGAACGAGAACGTATAGCCATTATCTTTATCCCATTCTGTCGCTTTCAAGATGATGGTGAAACCTTCACAAGGTATTACTTCCTGGAATTTCGACAAGTCAATTTCAAAAGGAATCTTATCAACCTTGAATTGTGTTTCTTCTATCGCACCTCCGCTCGCCTTTCCCGACTGTGCCAAACCATAACGGAAGGTAACATCAACTCTTACTGGAAATTCTGTTATATCAGAATATTTTTCTTCCATTTCATCGTATTGACTCATGGTTAAAATGGTAAGTTTCGTAGCCTTATAGGCACTATAATTGTCATTATCTGAACCCACATAGGAGGCGAAGTTGCTCTCAAGGAGATATTTGGTATAATCTTTCTTATCGTCATCCGCAGCAAACTCCGTCTCATCCGCATCCGCCTTGGTTGGCAGATAGGCTCCCAGCACAGTATGGATATTGCGTCCTTGGTCATAGAGCCACGTCTTGCCGTCGGAGGTCTTTGTCACGTCCAGGTCGACATCTGCGCCGTAGATTCGCTTGCCCTTTGCCTTTGCTGCCGTCCCTGTAGGCTTGGTCAGACATTTATACATTGGTATACTCATCAACTTTTCACCCGTTTCCACATCTGTATAGATCCACTCCATTTTTTCTTCTGAGCGCTCCTTATAGGCATAGCGGTAGCCGTCTTTCGTGTCGATGAGATAAACCTCACGTCCCTGTCCGTCAACCAACTTTCCGTCTTTGCTTGTCAGTGCACTACGACGCACTTTGTCTATGGGCTGTGGCATGCGGTGTTGCTCCATCACGGCGCCATTGACTGTTTCCACCTTACCGTTTCTGGCATGAAGCAATATCTGCGAATGCTCCACCTCTATTCCGTTCACATACTGCCGGTATTCTATGCGGCTCATGCCCAGTTGGTCTATACTACTTCCCACCAACTGCCACTCGGTACCGGCAGGCAACGAAAACCACTGGCTGAAATACTTTTCCGCATGCTCCACCGCAACATTCTCGTTCTCAAGCGACATAAAGAAATGTCCATCTTTCAACTGTGCTTGTGCTGTCAGTGCCAGCATCAACAATACTACCAGCACCCATCCTTTTCTAAAAAAACTCTTCCTTTTCATCGTTATGCTATTATTTTCTACTTTTTCTTTTTCAATCCCTCGATAGCGGCACGCATGGAGGGAGCGAGGGCAGGGAGATGATGAGTTTGTCACGACCCTTTCCACCATTCCACTCCCACTGGTGGGTATTCATCACCATATCCGTATAATCAGCATTACCATCCTCATCAAGATTGTGGATATCAGTATACTGGTACGCATATTGTTTCTTCTCACAAATTCTGTTGCAAAAGTAAGAATATTTTCTCAATATGATGCATAAGAAACACTAAATAACACTTTTTAATCCAATACCCCAAACACGTAATAACCAACGACAAACACGACAACAAATGCGAATATGAGGAATAACAGGTAAGAAACTGCGACCGCTAATATGGTTCGCCACCACGAGAAACCCGTCAGTTGCTTTAGTGAAATAATAGGTAATAAGATGAGAATCCTTCTATCAAACCCAATTCCTAAAAATATAAGCACGATATTGTATATAGACATCATATTCCAAGTATATACTTGCGCTACCAGCAGTTCCGAGAATCGCAGGTCAGAGATATTAGGACTCTTCCGTACGAAGAAATAGATGAAAACCGACATACCCAACAACGTTATCAGCACTAAGAGATTGCGGTATTTATCGCCAAACTCTTCTGCCTTTTTCCCCAACCAGCGTCCAGCATACTGAAAACTTTTTTCATCCGGCTCGGCTTTATCTACCTCATCCTTTACCTTATCCGTTGCGACGGGGGCAACAGTCTCCTCAACAGACTGCTCTGTTGCTGTTCCCCAAAAGTTCAGGTCTTTCAGATTGAATCCTGAACTCACCGCCAATTGGAGTGCCGTCAGCAAGAACAGCAATTTAAACGGTGGGAAGTATGCCATCTGCATGCCCGAGATATAGTCACGTATCATATAACCCGGACGTAACAACAAGTCACGCAGCGTGCGGAACATACCACGGTTGCCCAATCCCCAGACATCGAGGAACAACAACATTGCATTCTTGAATGAATATCGTCCTATCCTATATGACTGCCCACAACGGGGACAGTAGTTCCCCATAAACTCCTCACCGCAAGTGCGACAACAATGAAGTTCTGGCGACTTCGCCGCCACCTGATAGGGTTGTCGCTGCCACTCGCAAAACGCTCTCCACTTTTCTTTTATATGAATCATATACGACCGCAAAGTTACGAAAAGTAGAGAGCAAAACAAAGAAAAATAATCTTTTTTCTTTGCTTTTCGCTCGGTTTTCACTACCTTTGAACGATTGTTCGAAGGCTGGATGCACCTCGGAAATGAAAGAAAAAACTTTTTTTTCTTTGCTTTTCGCTCGGTTTTCACTACCTTTGCAGGCTGAAATTAGAATAATTAAATAGGAACATGAACGAAAAGATTCAAAAGACCCTTAAATCCGCTGAGACGGAGGACTGGCTCGACCTGCACGTGGTACGCCCGTTCTGCTATTGGTGGGCGGTGCTCTTTGCCAAACTCGACATACACCCTAATACCGTCACCATCCTCTCGATGATTATTGGAGCCGCCAGCACCTTCTTCTTTGCCTGTGGCTGTTTCTATTATGAGGGTACCTACGGACTGATGATGAACATCATCGCCATCTTAATGCTCTGTCTTGCTGACATCTTCGACTGCACTGACGGACAGTTGGCTCGTATGACGGGTAAGAAGAGTCGTCTGGGACGTATCCTCGACGGTGCTGCTGGTTTTACTTGGTTTATCCCCATCTACCACGGACTGGTATACCGTTTCTATATCCATCACGAATTGGAATTCTCGTGGCTGGGGATTGCCGATACGGAGCAGAATGTCATCATTGCCACCATCATCGTCTATATCCTCGGCATCATCTCTGGTATAGCAGGACTGGCTGGTCAGCAGCGACTTGCCGACTACTATATCCAGGCACACCTCTTCTTCCTGAAGGGTGAGAAGGGCTCTGAGTTGGATAACTCAAAGAAGCAACAGGAGATTTACGACCAGATGACGAGTGAGACACCTTGGGTGGAGCGTTACTTCCAGAAGACGTATATCGACTACACCAAGAAGCAGGAGAAGAAGACTCCTGAGTTCCAGAGGATGCTGAACACGATGCGTGAGAAATATGGTAGTCTCGACAATATCCCTGCGGATATCCGTGAGGACTTCCATAAGAACTCATTGCCCTTGATTACGTGGAATGGTCTGCTGACTTTCAATTTCCGCTCGGCATGGCTGTTCTTGTTCTGTCTGCTGGACATCCCTGTGATGAACTTCGTCTTCGAGATTGTCTGCATGGGTCTGCTCGCTTGGTATGTCAACCATCGGCATGAGACGTTCTGCAAGCAGATCAGGATGAAGATTGAAGAGTTGAAGTAATCGTCGTAAGACGCTTTTACAAAGCGAAGCGACTAAAAGAATTGAATAATTGAAGGGTTGAAGTCATGAAGTGGACGAAACAAAGGCTGAACAATTTGTTCTTTTTTCTCGGCATTGCTGCGATCGTGGTGATGCTGCTGACCTTTGATGTCAGTTTCGTCGAACTATGGGACCACCTCTGCCATGCCGGCTATTGGCTGATTCCTATTATCGGGGTCTGGATATTTGTCTATGCACTGAATGCTCTCGCATGGCAGAGTATCATCGAGGGGAATATCCAAGGGAAGATGCCTGTCAGTTTCTGGCGACTCTACAGACTGACTATCACTGGGTATGCCCTCAACTATGCCACACCAGTAGGTGGACTGGGTGGAGAACCTTATCGTATCATGGAACTGTCGAAGGACATCGACAAGGAGCATGCCACATCGAGTGTCATCCTCTATGCCATGATGCATTTCTTCGCTCATTTCTGGTTTTGGTTTATCAGCATCTTCATCTACTTAGGCTTGGTATTGATAGGTGACCTGCCTATCAATGTCACCATCGGCACTACCTTAGGTATCATCGTCATCTTCTGCCTGTTCTTCTTCTATCTCTTCTCAAAGGGATATCGTAACGGACTGGTGAAATATGTGCTGGGCGTGGTGGCGAATATCCCAGGACTGAAGAAATGGACCTTACGCTTCTGGGCTCGTCACTCAGAGGCTATTGAGAATATCGACAAGCAGATAGCCGCACTCTACGGACAAGACACCCGTGCGTTCTATCGTAGTCTGCTGCTGGAGTATTTCTCTCGTGTAGTACAGAGTTCGGAGGTGATGTTCATGCTCCTGCTCTTCGGCATCGACTGTGGAGGCGGATGGGACGGTCTGACGCTCACCTTCCTGCACAGCATTCTGATTGTCGCCTTTACCACCCTCTTCGCCAACCTGATTGGTTTCCTGCCTATGCAACTGGGTGTACAGGAGGGCGGTTTCGTGCTCTCCATCGCCGCCTTAGGACTATCTGCAGCCCTTGGCATCTTCGTGAGCATCATCTGTCGTGTGAGGGAGATTATCTGGATTGCCATTGGAATGCTGCTGATGAAATGGAAGAATTGAAGGATGGAAGTAATAACGAAATATCGAAAAAAACTAAGAATATGAATTATCTCGACAGAAACGAATTTAACTTTGAACCCAGCCAGAAAGTGGTTGACGCTATTAAGAATTTCGACCCTAAAACATTGTGTTTCTATACTCGTATCTACGATCAGGGTAAGAAGAGTGTGATCTCTGTACGCCTCAGCGAAATCTATAACGTACCAGAGGAACAGGTGTTGCTGACTTATGGTGGCGAGGATATGCTGAAGAATGCCATCCACTATTTCCTGATGCTGGGTGACAACAAGAAGATTCTCATCCCAGAGTTCTCTTGGTGGTACTATAACCGTGTGGCAAGTGAGTGTGGTGGTACGTTCGAGATGTATCCCTTGCATGAGTTAGAGGATACCTTCGCCTATGACGTGGAGGAGGTGATTGAATACACCAATCGTGTGCATCCTCGTATGCTGCTGCTCGCCTCTCCTAACAATCCTACGGGTAATAGTCTGACCAGTGAGGAGATTGGTCATATCATGGAGAGCATTCCTACGGACACCATGGTATTGATCGACGAGGCTTATGCCAGTTTTATGAATATGGACACGGGCTATATCGCACCACTGGTGGGCAAATACAACAACCTGATTATCTCACGCACCCTCTCTAAGTTCTACGGACTGCCTGGTCTGCGTTGTGGTTTCGGCTTTATCGGAAAAGGTCATGACCAGTTCCTGAGTTATTGCAACAAATACTTGGGTTACAACCGTTTCTCTGAGGCTGTGGCTCTTGCCGCCCTCGACAGTGACGAGCACTATCGTCATGTGGCTGACGATATGGAATGGGGTCGTCAGTTGTATAAGAAAGAACTGGGTAACCTGCCTGGTTTCAAGGTATATAAGTCTGTTGCCAACTTCATCCTCATCAAGTATCCTGTGGAGATCAAGGACGCGCTGATGGAGGCTTTGAAGGTTCAGGACTACAAGATTAAGTTCATGGGCGACAAGGGACTGGAGTCCTGTCTGCGTATCACCTTAGGACGTAAGGAGCAGACACAGACTGTTGTTGACACCATCCTGAAGGTACTGAATGAGAAATGAGGAGTGAGAAATTCATAATTACTAATTACTAATTTAAGAATTATGATAGGTGTCATTCTTGCTGCCGGCATGGCAAAGCGTCTCCGTCCACTGACAGACACGAAACCGAAGTGTCTGCTGAAGGTGGGCGAGCGTACCTTGCTGGAGCGTACCGTCTGTGCCATGCAACAGGCTGGCATCACAGAGTTCGTGGTGGTTACCGGCTATCGCGCTGACCAGATAGTGGACTTTTTAGGGACGCTCAACTCTCAACTCTCAACTCTCAACTCTCAACTCTCAACTCTCACCTTCCACTTCCTCCACAATGCCGACTACGAGCACAACAACAACATCTACTCGTTATGGATGGCTGGGGAGTATGTCCGTGGCAAGGAGTTCCTGCTGATGGACAGCGATATCCTCTGCGACCCTGCCGCTGTGGCTCGTATCGCCCATGAGCCGGAGTCTGCCCTTGCCCTCAACCGCCATGAGTGTGGCGAGGAGGAGATCAAGGTCATCGTGGATGCTGACGGGCATATCACAGAGATCAGCAAGGTATGCAGCATCCAAGATGCCATAGGGGAGTCAGTAGGTATTGAGAAGATGACGGCAGCATACAGCACGGCACTCTACAAGGAACTCGACCAGATGATTCAGAAGGAAGGGCTCATCGATGTATTCTACGAGCGTTGCTTCGAACGTCTCATCCCACAAGGTCATACGTTCAAGGTGGTAGATACCACCAGTTATTTCTCGTATGAGTTAGACACGCCAGAGGACTTTGAGCGAGCCAAAGAACTCATGCCCCAAGAACTCCTATAAACATAAAAGGAATCAGCCAAACGGTTGATTCCTTTTTCTTTTATGATTGGGCAGCATCTTCTGCCTCTTCTTTTCGTCTCTTCTCCTCTGCCATCCGCTGGAAGTCTTTCTTCTGTAAGACGAAGTTAGAACCGAGGTATTTCTCTTTCACAATCGGATTAACGGCGAGTTCGTCAGGACTACCCTGGAACAGGATTCGTCCCTCAAACAACAGATACGCACGGTCTGTGATATTCAGGGTCTCGTGCACATTATGGTCGGTAATCAGAATACCGATATTACGATACTTCAACTGCCACACGATCTGCTGGATATCCTCTACAGCAATCGGGTCGACACCAGCAAAGGGCTCGTCGAGCATGATGAACTTCGGCTCAATAGCAAGACAACGGGCTATCTCCGTACGACGACGCTCACCACCAGACAACTGGTCACCTTTATTCTTACGTACCTTATTCAGACGGAACTCCTTGATCAGACTCTCCAATTTCTCCAACTGGTAGTCACGGGGCTTACCTGTCATCTCCAGCACAGAGAGGATGTTATCCTCCACAGACATCTTACGGAACACGGAGTTCTCCTGGGCAAGATAGCCGATACCAGCACGAGCACGACGATACACAGGGTAGTCGGTCACTTCCTCATCACCCAGATAGACGTGTCCGCCATTAGGAACCACCAGACCCGTCGTCATATAGAAAGAGGTCGTCTTACCAGCACCATTAGGTCCCAGCAGTCCTACAATCTCTCCTTGTCGTACGTTAAAACTCACGTCGTTCACCACTGTACGCTTGCCATATACCTTCACGAGTCCCTCCGTACGAAGCACCAGTTGCTCTTCCTGTTTATTTATCGTCTCGTCCATATTGAGTGCAAAGATAGTGCAAAATTTCGATTTAGTGAAGAGAATGCAAATTTATTTGTATTCTTGAGCGTGAGAAATTTATCTAAACCGAGCAAAGAACAAAATAAAATCAATAAAATTAAATAGTAATGAATTGTTTTGCAACGTACTTAAAGGCTATTCCAACGAAAATGTGTACCTTTGCACCGACTTAGAAGATTTTGAGCCCCTTAATAAGGGCGGCTATAAAGCAGGGATATTATGAACTGGATTATCTTGATTTTCGCAGGACTATGCGAGGTTGCTTTCACCTATTGCCTCGGACGAGCCAAAGGTGTAACAGGCTATGAGTGGTGGACATGGACCAGCGGTTTTGCCGCATTCTACGTTTTAAGTGCCATACTGCTGGCAAAAGCCACGCAGACATTACCATTAGGCACAGCCTATCCCGTCTGGACGGGCATCGGAGCCGTAGGTGCTGTACTCGTTGGAATCTTCATCTTCCGTGAGCCAGCCACATTCTGGCGACTGTTTTTTCTTACGACGCTTATAGCATCTATCATCGGACTAAAAACTATTTCGTGACATGGAATTCAGAGAAATGATGGAGCAGCGAGAGCAGAGACAAACTTGTTTGGACACTGCCGAGTCGCAAAAGAATTCGACGTTTCGTCAAATGAGGCGCAAGCGCCAACAACTTTCAGAGACTGAGAGTATCCGTATATTGGAAAAAGCCACATCAGGTACATTGGCACTCCTGGGTGATGGCGGCTACCCATACGCCGTTCCCATCAGTTATGTGTATACCAACGGACGGTTGTATTTTCATAGTGCCTTGGCTGGTCATAAGGTGGATGCTATCAGAGCATGCGACAAGGCCTCGTTCTGCGTCATTGAGCAGGACAGCGTTCAACCAAAGAAGTACACAACCTTTTTCCGTAGTGTGATAGCCTTTGGAAGGGTACATATCATCGATGATGATACGGAGAAACTGGAGATGGCACGATTGTTAGGACGCAGGTATAATCCCAATGACGAGGATAGTCTTCAGAAGGAAATAGAACATGGTCTTTCCCGTATGCTGATGATCCGTTTCGACATTGAGCACCTGACTGGCAAGGAGGCTATAGAGTTAGTAAAAGCACAGCAAACGAAATAAAAAGAACATAGTACAGCAACTATTGGTTCTGCGTCAATTTGGGTGGTAATTTGTTGTTGCAAAAGTAGTCATTTCTGTTGAATTCTAAGATTTTATGATTAATTTTGTGGCAAATTTTGAGAATAATTAGGATTGGGCATCAGATGATGAACATAGAAGACTATCGTGAGTATTGTCTGTCATTAGGTGCAGACATTGAAGAAAAGTTACCTTTCCAGAAGTTTAAAAATGGAGAGGGAGTATTGGTATTCTACGTGTCTGGACACATGTTCTCTTTCTTCGACTGCAACGACTTCTCCGTCATCTCGCTCAAATGCCAGCCAGACCGCATTGAAGACCTGAAAACTCAGTATGAGTGTGTCGGGAATCCGTACAACGAATCGCCCAAGCACTGGATTGGCATCAATCCAAAGACTGCACCTGCTGACTTGTTGAAGGAACTTACAAGAAACTCCTATGAGATCGTTAAGGCAAAGTATAAAAAATCCAGAAGCGATGACTTTAATCCGCATTCTTAAACCACTTATGCCGATACTTTCGGCTGTTTACGGCGTAGCGGTCATTTACGTTACTGCTCTGCCTATTGCTGATGATAAACCCACTTTCGTTGGCGAATTGCTGACTTGGTTACTTACATTGGCTGGTATCGCTCTGACGTTTTTTCTTGTTCATCGTGTCGAACCGAAAGTATTTCCTTCCGCCAGACGCTTTTCGCTGAAGTTGCCCAAGATTTCTGTCATTGTAGGTCTGTCGCTCATAGCACCTCTGTGGCTTGTCTCAGAAGAGTATATCGTATATGGCATTACATCGCTGACTCACAATATTTATATGGAGCCACTGATCTACACAACTGCCGAGTTTCGCGAAGACATTTTGTCAAGCGTACATGCTGTGTTGCTTGCACCTTTACTCGAGGAACTGTGTTTCAGGCAGATGGCTATCTCCCCCTTCCACCGCCGTGGTGCACAGATTGTCATCTGTGTCGTGATGGCTATTTTGTTCGGAATGCTCCACGTGCGTAATTTCCCTGGTGCTTTCCTTAGTGCTATAGTTTACGGATTAGTATTTGTTTGGTCACGAAACATCTGGTATAGCGTGACACTCCATGCAGGAAGCAACCTTGCGGCAACTCTCCTTGCAGTTTACTGCTGGTTGCAATTAGGTGACATACAGATGGCGAAGATACCTGTTATCATCTTGCCTGATATAAAGGTGGTCATCGCAAGTTTGTTTTTGGCTATTGCAGGAGTACTATTACTAAAGAAAAAACGATAGACAGACTCTATCTTTAAAGATAGGCTGCATTTCGAGAAAACTCAAATAAAATTTGGTTTTCTTCTCACTTAGACCTTCGGTCGAAGATACTCACGTTCGAAAATGCTCAAATAAATTTGGCATTTTGCTCACTTATGCGTATCTTTGCACTCGATTAATAAAGAAAGATGATAAACTTACTGAATAAATCACTGACATCGTTTGGCAAATTCCTCATCCTGATGGGCAGGACATTCAAACGCCCGGAACGGTTGCGTATGTTTGCCAAGGAGTATATCAAGGAGATGGCACAACTGGGTGTTAACTCCATTGGTATTGTGCTATTGATCTCTTTCTTTATTGGTGCCGTAATTTGTATCCAGATGAAACTGAACATCCAGAGTCCATGGATGCCGCGCTGGGTCAGCGGCTATACTACCCGTGAGATTATGCTGTTGGAGTTCTCCAGTAGTATCATGTGTCTGATATTAGCAGGTAAGGTGGGATCCAACATCGCCTCCGAGATTGGTACGATGCGTGTGACCCAACAGATTGACGCCTTGGACATCATGGGTATCAACTCGGCAAACTATCTGATACTTCCTAAGATTATGGCAATGCTGACCATCATGCCAATACTGGTGGTATTCTCTTCTGCGATGGGTATCATGGGTGCTTATGGTACTGCTTATCTGGGACATATCATCGTTCCTGACGACCTGACATTAGGTTTGCAGCACTCTTTCCAGCCATGGTTCGTGTGGATGAGTATCATCAAAAGTCTGTTCTTTGCCTTTATCATCTCCGCTGTCCCCTCCTATTTCGGCTATACGGTAGAAGGTGGTTCTGTGAATGTGGGTAAGGCATCGACGGATGCTGTTGTCTGTTCGAGTGTCCTCATCCTGTTCTCTGATGTATTCCTAACACAGTTGCTGTCATGATAGAAGTAAAGAATCTTTGCAAGAGTTTTGACGGTGTGGAAGTGCTGAAAGACATCAGCACGGTGTTTGAGAATGGTAAGACCAATCTCATTATCGGACAGAGTGGTAGCGGTAAGACGGTGTTGATGAAGAACCTCGTAGGATTGTTTGAGCCTACCAGTGGACAGGTGCTTTACGACGGACGTGACTTCGTGGCGATGTCGAAGGAGGAGAAAATCCTGATGCGTCGTGAGATGGGAATGATTTTCCAGAGTGCGGCACTCTTTGACTCGATGACGGTATTGGAGAATGTGATGTTCCCTCTCGATATGTTTGCCCCCATGACGCTTCGTGAGCGCACAAGACGTGCACAGGAATGTCTGGACCGTGTCAATCTGGTGAATGCTGAGGACAAATATCCTGGTGAGATTTCTGGTGGTATGCAGAAACGTGTCGCTATTGCTCGTGCTATAGCCCTGAATCCGAAATACCTTTTCTGCGACGAGCCGAACTCAGGACTGGACCCTAAGACATCTTTGGTGATTGACGACCTGCTGCATAGTATCACACAGGAGTTCAATATGACCACCATTATCAACACCCACGATATGAACTCCGTGACAACCATCGGAGAGAACATTATCTTTATCTACGAAGGGCATAAGGAATGGCAGGGTGTCTCTGCCGATATCATGGGGTCTACCAACAAACGGTTGACAGACTTTATCTTTGCCAGTGAGTTGCTAAAAGAGATGCGAGAGGTAGTCAATGCGACTAACGCATCTTCCACTGCCCATCACGCTGCACCATCGGGACAGTAATCTCTTCTTTCACAGAATCTTTAAAATGAAGAAGTAAGAAAGCATGCATCAGTTGTAGCGTGCTGTCACATTTAGCATTAGACAGGGTCACCGTGGCTAATCCTCCGTGCATCTGCTCCAAGGTTTGTTTATATTGCTTGCATGCTGTCACCATCTGGGCACGATAATCATCAGGGACAGAATCCATATCTGCCTTCCCACTTAGAAATCCCTCATAGTCTTCTGCAAGTAATCGGTCATAATACTCTTTTGCTGCCATACCAGCCTGTTCCTCTGGAGACTGTTCTTGTTGGGAACAGCCACCTATCAACAACAATAATGACGTCAGCAACAAAAGACTTTTCCTCATTTCTGTCGAACAAATACGTTAATCGGGGTTCCTGTCAAAGTCCAGTTGTCACGCAACTTATTCTCCAAGAAACGTCTGTAAGGCTCTTTCACATACTGTGGGAGATTAGCATAGAACACGAAGGTGGGAATCTGGGTGTCTGGCACCTGAGACACATACTTGATCTTGATATACTTTCCCTTGATGGAGGGCGGTGGTGTCGCCTCTATCAAAGGCAGCATTACCTCATTCAACTTAGAAGTTCCAATCTTAATGGTACGATTCAGATATACCTGTTTTGCCGTCTCCAAGACCTTGAAGATACGCTGTTTTGTGACGGCAGAGGCAAAGATAATGGGGAAGTCTACAAAGGGAGCCATACGGTTGCGGATGGCATTCTCGAAGGTCTTGATGGCAATCTGTGACTTGTCTTCCACCAAGTCCCACTTGTTGACAACGACAACCAACGATTTGTTATTCTTCTGAATCAACTGGAAGATATTCATATCCTGAGCCTCGATACCACGGGTAGCGTCAATCATCAAAATACAGACATCGGAATTCTCTATGGCTCGGATGCTACGCATCACACTATAGAACTCCAAATCCTCCGTCACCTTGTTCTTGCGACGGATACCTGCTGTATCGACGAGGTAGAAGTCGAAGCCGAACTTGTCGTATTTCGTATAGATAGAGTCACGGGTAGTACCTGCTATCTCTGTCACGATATTACGGTCTTCACCAATAAAAGCATTGATAATGCTCGACTTGCCGGCATTCGGACGACCAACGACGGCAAAACGGGGTGTTCCATCCTCTATATCATCGACCTCTTCTGTCTTAAGATTTGAAAGGACTTCATCTAACAGATCACCTGTCCCACTTCCTGTGGCGGCACTGATACAATAGGGGTCACCCAGTCCAAGTTTGTAGAACTCATACTGTCCGTAAAGGTCTTTGCCATCATCAGCCTTATTAGCAACCAACAATACAGGGAGTTTTGAACGACGTAGGATCTGTGCGACATCCACGTCAAGGTCGGTGACACCATTCTTGATATCCACCAAGAACAGCACTAAGTCGGCTTCCTCTGTAGCGACAATGACTTGTTTACGTATCTCCTCCTCGAAGATATCATCACTATTGACGACCCATCCGCCAGTGTCTACCACGGAGAACTCACGACCGTTCCACTCGCACTTGCCATACTGGCGGTCGCGGGTAGTACCTGCCTCGTCGCTCACAATGGCACGACGGGAGTTGGTGAGTCTGTTAAATAAGGTGGACTTGCCGACATTCGGACGTCCAACAATCGCTACTAAGTTTGCCATACTTTAATTTATTCTGGGTTATAACCAAACGAGTCTAATTCTTTCTGTGACGACCGCCAATCCTTGTCAACCTTGACAAAGGTCTCCAAATAGATGGGCTTATCAAAGAACTTCTCCAAAGCCTTACGTGCCTCGGTACTTACCTTTTTCAGAGCGACACCCTGATGACCAATGATAATACCCTTCTGACTGTCACGCTCCACATAGATGACCGCATTGATATGGATGATTTTCTCCGTCTCCTTGAAACGCTCCACCCGGACCTCTACGGCATAGGGTATCTCTTTGTCGTAATAGAGCAGGATCTTCTCACGGATAATCTCTGATACAAAGAAGCGTGCCGGCTTATCCGTCAGTTGGTCTTTGTCAAAATAGGCAGGACTCTCCGGCAATAGTTCTTTGATGCGCTTCAACAAGATATCCGTGCCAAACTTGTTCTTTGCCGAGATGGGCAGGATTTCCGCATTGGGTAATAGTGTGTGCCACTTCTCCACGATATCATTCAGCCTAGTCTGACTAGAAACACTAGAACTACTAGATCTACTAGAATCACTAGCAAGTTCATCAATCTTGTTGATGAGCAAGATCACTGGGATAGACATCTTCTGCACCTTCTCCAGAAAATCCATGTTCTTCTCCGGGTTCTCCACCACATCGGTGACATAGAGCAATACGTCAGCATCCTGCAATGCTGACTCGGAGAAAGCAAGCATCGACTCCTGCAACTTATAGTTAGGCTTCAACACACCTGGGGTGTCACTGAACACGATCTGCATGTCATCGGTATTCACAATACCCATGATACGATGCCGGGTGGTCTGCGCCTTAAACGTCGCAATCGAAATACGCTCACCAACCAACTGGTTCATGAGCGTACTTTTACCTACATTGGGATTTCCAACGATATTTACGAATCCTGCTTTATGCATGGCCTTTTCCGTCATATGCCCATCGATAGAAACTTGCTCCGTGAACGAATCCTGCACCAAAGGCGGTGAATATCATATTATCACCTTTCTTCAGCAGATGTTCATTCTCCCATAACGCTAACGGGATTGTCGCAGCAGAGGTATTACCGAAATGCTCAATGTTCACCATCACCTGCTCCATCGGCAGTTCCAGACGTTTTGCCACAGCCTCTATGATACGCATGTTTGCCTGATGTGGAACTACCCATTGGATATTGTCCTTGTTCAGACCGTTGCGCTCGGCTATCAAAGCACAATCGTCACTCATATTCGTCACAGCATAACGGAATACGGTGCGTCCCTCCTGATAGAGATAGTGTAAACGATGGTCTACCGTGAAATGACTGGGAGGACATACAGAACCACCTGCCTTCAAGTGAAGGAACGGAAGTCCCTTACCATCAGCACGGAAATAAGAGTCCATCACACCGAGGTTCTCTTCTTCTGTACCCTCTACAAGGACTGCGGCTGCTCCGTCACCAAACAACGGACATGTAGCACGGTCCTTATAGTCTATCACCGATGACATCTTGTCAGCGCCAATCACGATAATCTTCTTATAGCGACCACACTGAATCATTGAGGCGGCGACATCAAGCGTATAAAGGAATCCACAGCAAGCAGCCCAGAAATCGAATGCGAAAGCATTCTTCAATCCGAGTTTGCCAAGTACAATACTTGCCGTAGAAGGGAACTTATAATCAGCCGTCGAGGTCGTGACGATGACTGCGTCAATAGTATCAGGATCAACACCTGTCTTCTGTATCAGTTGCTTTGCCGCCTTACGCGCCATATAACTGGTACCAAGACCCTCCTCTGTAAGGATGTGGCGTTCCTTGATTCCCACACGAGTCATAATCCACTCGTCATTGGTGTCTACCATGCGTGACAGTTCCTCATTATTCAGAACATAGTCAGGCACGTATCCACCAACACCGGTGATTATCGCACTGATTTTTCCCATTACTCAGATGCTTCGTCCATTACAATGGCAATCTTGCCACGATAGTAGCCACAAGTGGGGCATACAGTGTGATATACATGATATGCGCCACAGTTAGGACATACTGCCAATGTGGGGGCTACTGCCTTGTCATGAGTACGACGTTTGAGTGTACGGGTCTTTGACTGTCTTCTTTTAGGATGTGCCATAATTCTATTACTTTAATGATTTACTTTTTAATTGTTTACTTTTTCAATTTCAAGAGTGCTTCCCACCGTGGGTCAATCTCCTTTGCCTCCTCTTTGCCTCTCAGGTCGGCACCGCTTAACTCTTCGAGTTTCCGCGTCATCACACTATTGCATTTTCCAGGTGCATGAACGTGCTTGATGGGTATGGCAAGTACAATAAACTCATAGATGAGCCATGCTGTGTCGAGTATTCCTTCGTTCTCATCAACAATCACGACATCATCATCCTCAGTGTTGGTTTCTGCTCCCAACTTAGCCACCAGACGGTTATCCGTCAAGATAGGCTGTTCCATGTCATCAAGACAAATATCACAGGGAACAATCACCGTGCCCTCAGTGTGGAAGAGGAGTTCATAAAAGCCGGTAGCCTTGCGTATAGACACCGACACGTGCAATGCCCCACCATTCACTTCCGAGGTGTTCAGAGCCTTAAAGAAGTCACCATCCACATCGAGTTCCAGACGTTGCTCGTCGGTCTTCATCCCTTTCAGGTCTATTTTAAAAGTCTCTAAACTACACATAACTGCACTTTTGGCTTGCAAAGTTACAAAATAATTACGAATAATGAATTGCCAATTACGTTTTTTTTGCTTTTACTTTGAAAATCAGCCACTAACAGATAGGTATATTGCACACTCTACCTCGCGAGTGTGCAATATCATCGTGGCATCTCAATACGGAATGTGGTACCTTTGCCTATCTCTGACGACTTGACAAAAATATGCCCTTTGTGATATTCTTCTACGATGCGTTTGGCAAGTGACAAACCTAACCCCCATCCTCGTTTCTTGGTTGTAAAGCCTGGGGTAAAAACATTCTTGACGTCTTTTTTCTTAATACCTTTACCTGTGTCCTGCACCTCTATCACTACCTGCTGGTCATCTGACATCATGGAAAGCGTAATAGTGCCCTCTCCTTCCATCGCGTCAACGGCATTCTTACACAGGTTCTCAATGACCCATTCAAACAAGGAGGCATTCATCTTAACGATAACATCCTCCGAGGGTATATTGCTGATAATCTGCACTTTCTGGGACGTTCGCCGATTCATATACTCGATGACATGCTGCAGCACTTCATTCATCGAAGAATCTACCGGCTCAGGTACTGACCCTATCTTGGAGAAACGCTCTGCGATACGCTCTAACCGTTTCACATCCTTGTCCATCTCGGGTAACAACTCGTCATTAGGATAGTTTTCCTTCAACATCTCCGTCCATGCCATCAGACTGGAAATAGGGGTACCTAATTGATGGGCAGTCTCCTTAGAAAGCCCTACCCACACCTTATTCTGTTCCGCACGTTTCGAGGACAACAATGCGAAAATGGCTACCACAACAAAAATCAAGACAACACCCAACTGCACATACGGCCATGCAGCAAGACGCTTCAACATGATTGAGTCATCATAACATACTAACTGGTAATCCGTAGAATCACCTATCTGCATCTTGATATAGCGATCGGCATCCTTCATCCGTTTTCCCATACGCTCTACATAAGTGATGGTATCAGATAAACTTTCTGCCTTGATATCAATATTCCGATAGTCTGTGACATGACCGTCTTTATCCAAAACAATTACTGGAATCGTATTGTTTCCTTCCATGACACTCAACACCAATGACAAATCAGTATTCTCATCAGCCTCATTCAATGAGTGCAGCGCCTGTGCCCAGACTTCCATTTTACTTCGTTCCTCAACAGAGAGGTCTTTCACCAGAAAATGGGAAACAAGCAAGGAGGCGACAGCGATAATCACTGCTGCTACAACCAATAAGATTTTGACCTGTCGGATTCTGTCAGTCCATTGCATACAAATAATAAACGAAAAAGCCCTGAAGATATTGCATCCTCAGGGCTTCATCATAAAAAAGTGGCGGCCTCCTACTCTCCCGCATTGCATTGCAGTACCATCGGCGCAGGCGGGCTTAACTTCTCTGTTCGGAATGGGAAGAGGTGGGACCCCGCCGCAATAACCACCTGATAAAACTTCGAATCAGTAATTAGCAATGAGAATGTTAAATTAGTAATTAGTAATTAATAATTATGATTACCTCACTCTCACCGCACATCACCAACCGTATAGGTGACAATCTCCACAAGCAAGCCGCCGATCAGCAAAGCGACAGAACAACAACTGAA